>ERZ1740052.28-NODE-28-length-56968-cov-13.561998_pt1 | contig 56968 bp, 42 predicted proteins | sample MGYA00581750_ERZ1740052 | MGnify/ENA primary metagenome ERZ1740052 (study PRJEB43018, sample SAMN04849743) | marine metagenome | isolation source: floating plastic debris | place: Pacific Ocean | collected 2008-08-30 | study: EMG produced TPA metagenomics assembly...
TGAATCTTTCATTAATAAGTTGAGTTTGTGTCAACTTATTTTAGGACGGGACAAAATAATAAAAAATAAAGCCACCTATTTTAGGTGGTTTTTGTTGTTTTAAGAATATGCTTGTCTAGTTTTAGCATCTCTTAAAAGGGCGTCTAAATTATACAAGATAGCTTCTTTATCTTTTAGAGGAAGTTCACTAATATCTTTTAATCTACGTAACATATCAGCATCTTTTAGTAACTCGTTTGTATTTGTTTCCCAGCTCGCGCTCGAATCCTTTCGGGTGACAAGAAAGAGTAAGCAGAACAATAAATAATACTATATAAACCACATCGAAAGTTGTGGTTTTGTTATTTATAAGCGTTACGAGTTTTAGCGTCTCTTATTAAAGCGTTAATCGTAGTTGTGATATGTTGTTTATCTTCTAAATTAAGGTTTTGTAAACTTGTTATAATATTTTTATCTAGTTCTATCAGATAAACCAGTTAAATAGTCTAGAGATACTTCTAAAGCCCTAATAGCGCTCGAATGTCAAAGTAATCCTAGCTCGCCTCAGCTCGCGCCCGAATCCTTTCGGGTGACAAGGAAGGGTAAGCATAACAATGGATAATTACGTCTTCCAAGAAATAAAATGGGTATGAGAATTGAGTTAGAAGGTAAAGAATTAAAGAAGTGATTTTCTAACTTACTAGGTTCAGGAAGAGGAGATGAGCCAGTTTCTGAGCAAACAAAAACAAACGCTTATGATTTAGTAGTTCTCCCTGTACAGTTGGAGTTGGCTGTCACGACTTAAAATTAGACGGACATAGTGGTTTTGCAGGTATTATAAGAGGTTTTTCGGGGAAATTAAATTTGGCAGGTACAGCTTCGGATGCAGGAACAATATTATTAGAAAAGACAAGTATGTTAGGTAGGTATTTCTCAGGTTTTGCAATAAGAACAGCAGCGATTAGTATATTAGCTCATTCAGAATCTAATTCGTCTCTTGAGGAGTTTACTCAAAATGCAGTTTAAGGTATTATTGAAACAGGAATAGGTCTAGAACATCCTGTCACAGTAATAGGATTACATATAAATTTTCAAGATGCTAAATCACCAGATGGGTTAACTAATTTACAGAATGGTAGTATGTCAAATTCATTTTCATTATCTCAAAAACAAGTTTTAGATTACTTAAAAAATAATTTTTACAGTAACTTTAAATCTAATAATATAAATAGTTACAAAGGAGGAAATAAGTTTGATTACCCTATTTGGTATACAATTAGTTTTCAATGGAGTAAATTGCAAAATTTAAAGAAAGATATAGAAGAGAAAAAAGGGGAAAGTAATGAATAAAAAGCTAAATAATCAATATTTTGCGACTAAGAAAAAACATAAAAAGAGTTATAAGAAGGGTAAATTAACTTTTAAAAAGCTTTTGATTAACCTAATAATTATCTTGATTTTTATATTGTTGTATAATTTATTTAGTAAATATCTACATAAGAAAATAGAAAACAACAAGAAAAATGATGTAGTTAATTTAGGAATCATTATCCCTAGCTCGCGCCCGAATCCTTTCGGGTGATAATAAACAGTAAGCAAATACAGTAATAAAACTATAAAAAGCCACTTATTTTAGGTGGTTTTGTTATTTTAAAGGAATCTATATTTTTTTGAAAGAAGTTTTTTACCTTTTTAGAGGTAAGCATTATATGAATCATTTTAAAGATAATAGTTCTGTCATCTGATTCAAGTTGAGTAATTAAGTTTAGTTGTTCTTTAGCTTTTTTTAGCTTCAATTATTATTTCTTTAGGTACTTGGTTGTTATTGTTAACTAACTGTTTTAGAAGATATTGATGTAAATGGGGGCTTTTGTGAAATAAATAAGTTTTAATACTGATAATAAGTGATTTAAAGAGATTTTAAAATTTTTAGTATTGTAAATTTTCTATAATCAAATGATTCCACTAATCACTAGCCGTTAAATTACAGAATAAGTGTGTTAAGTGGGCTTCTGCCATAAAACCTCTATACGCATTAAGATGTAAAATATGCATTTAGATAAGCGAGTAAAAAATCTTTCAAAGAATTAAAAACAGATAAACAACCACGCTAAACTTGACGCAAAAACGTTATCTTAGAGAAGAAAAAGAATTGCTATTTAATGAAATTCTTCACATACTTTTATTACAAGATAAAATTAATAAAAAACATCGAAAATATTTGTTGCGCAGCAAGTAGGTGGAAGTCGAAAAACCTAAAATAGAGTAGACTTATACTAAATAAATCTTTAAAAACTTATGAAGAATTTAAAATTATTACAGCAAGAATTATTGTCTAAAGCTAATAGTTCGCGAGTGTTAGGTGCCGATGAGCAAAAGCTTATTGTCGGAGGAAATTATGACTCATTTAGTGAGTGTAAAAAATACTGTGGTGGTGGACAAGGTGGACCTGGCGGTAAATGGAAAACTGGAAAAGGAACCTGTTATGTAGATTTCGTAAGAAATGGAAACGAATACTGGGATTGTAGAGATAGTTAAAATCTAATATTCACTAAATAGATGTCATAAATGGAGTATATAGAGGTTAATTACGAAAATATTTTAAATCAGTTACATGACTTAATTCATCTAGCCGATGATGAAATACAAATAGACTCAATATTAATTGTAGGAAGTAATTATGATGTTTCATCAAAGAAGAAAATACCAAAAGATTCTGATATTGACTTTATCATACTCAATCAGAGTAAACATTTTTCGATGAGCGAAAAGTTTCAAGGTATATCTTATGATATATCCTTTGTAAATCATAAAGATATGGGAACCATAATTCTTGGTGCATTAAGTGGATCTGCTTTTTTCGGAAAGTTTTTTTCTTCAATGAGAAAATATACGATAACCAAAGATACAGGTGAACTTGGAGTTAAATTTGCTAATATAATAAACTACCTTTATAACTCTTTTACAGCTTCATTTATACCGAATTATGAAATTTCATCTATTTTATTGCACAATATAGCGGCAAATAAAAATGATCTAAGAAAGAATACACTTGAAGAAATAAATTTTGCTAGTTTAAGACTTGCAGAACACGTTTTTAATTACATGTCTTATTTGGCTTACCCAATTCATACCAGTGGTTCTTATCGTGGAAAAGTCATAGAGAAACAGTTTAAATACCTGAAAAATAGAAAAAATAAAAACTGTATACTTGATAAAAAAGACCTTTTAAAGACTACACAAGAGATCTCTCCAGTATTGGAGTATAACTTCTTTGGCGTAACTGATAATGAAGAAATACAAAAGGCTATTTCAAATGATAAGCTGGAAGATTATTACTATGGATATGACAATCTTGTCAAAGAAAAAAGAGTTGTGTTTCTATCAGAAAATGATGTTTTAAAGAATAATTTTAAACTAAGTTATATAAACAATATTATTCCTTTTCTAGAAAAGGAGCAATTAAGTATTTGTACCGATTTTTTCATTTCTTTATCTAAGAAATACCAAGAAGTCCCCCTAGAAGACAAACTTGAATTTTTATTAAGTATATTCAATAGTTTTAGAAAAGAAAACTTACATCAAGTATTAGTAAATACACTAAAAAGTTTAGTTATTATAAAATCCATTACGCTGTTAGACGAGAATGAAAAGACAATCAATATTGAAGTTCTTGATGATTGGTTAGGACAAACAAAAGAAGATTTTTATTTTCCTAGTACGCCTGATATGAGTTTAAATTTGAATGAGATTTTTAGTGTAATCATAAATAGTGCTTCACAAAGAGAAACTGAAATAAAAACATGTCACATATTTTTTGGAATCATGAAATCGTTGAGAATTCAGATAGAGGATTTTTATTTTCAAAAATGATATTTAAAACGAACTACGTTTTAATGTGTATATGAGTTTAAAACACCTTTTTTTCAGTAAAGAATCATGGTTTGAATATAATTGATACTTAAAAAATATAAATCTTTCATACAAAATTTACATAAACATCACTAATCAAGAACTCTGTAATGAAATTCAAATAGAAACTTACCTAATCATTAGCTTTATGGTTTTGGAAATTTCATTTGATGTTAAACGAATGATATATAAACCTTTTAAAACTCCAGTGAGGTTAATTGTAATTAGATTAATTCCTTTTGCTGTCTTATGGTTTTGAGCTAAGAGTATTTTACCATCAATACCAATCACAGCTATATTAACTTCATTATCTGTACTTGATTCAATTTGTAAATTAATAATATTTTTAGCAGGATTAGGATATGTAGTGATAATTTGGAACGGATTGAAGATAGTCTTGTATAAATATTCTTCATTTAAACTATCGCAAAGTAATTTTATGCTATTAAATGCATTTAATCGTCCTTCGGTAACAGTTAAGTTAGTAAAATCTAAAATAGGATCAGTACCACTTAAGATGACTGATTTTATTAAGGAAGCTGTTTCAGCAGGAGATTTTTTCACGTTTGTATGAAAACTGTCAGAGGGTAATAGGTGTAGTAATCCAATTGTACCGGTAACATAAGGAGCCGCAGCTGAAGTTCCTTCAAAATAACCATATTCTCCGGTATTTAAAGTTGTATAACTACTATTTCCAGGTGCAGCTAAATCTACAGATATACGACCAAAGCCTGCATCATAAATTTTTTCATCATTTAGGTTGGAATTTGTGACTGTAATTAAGTAATCGCTAGAACATGTAGTTGGCATGTCTCCTAAGACATCAACATTAACATTATTATTAGGAACTGAGTGAATACTTAAAATACCGACACTTCCTAATTTATCATACATAGCACACCAGTCAGGATAGTCGGATGCCCAAAGCAAATCTTTACCCCAAGAGCAATTTACAGCAACAATAAAAGCACCTTTTTTCCCATCAGAATTATTATACAGTTTTCGCATGTTATAAGCATAATCTAATGACGCTATAATTGAAGTTACAGAATTACCTTTTATAAGATTCATTAACTGTGTATTAGTAGAGAGTGCATTGGTTTTAAGACTGTTTATGTTGTTTGTACCAATAATTCCGTTAATTGGAGTTCCGTGCCAACTTCCAATACCATAGTTACTGATATCATTAGTATTGTCTCTAAAATTCCAACCATTAACATCATCAACAAAACCATTAAGGTCGTCATCAATATTATTATTTGGAATCTCATTTTTATTAATCCAGAAATGTTTTTTTAAGTCACTATGTTTGGCATTTACACCACCATCAATTATAGCGATAACGGGGATCTCTGAAATTTCATATTCATGAGATAAAATCACTTTTACAGCTTCGTGGTAATCAATTAAGTCAAGATTGTTTTGTGCATTAATAGAAGTATATTGAAGGAGAACGATAACAAAAGTAACGTGTATTAATTGTTTCATTTTTACATAGTATTTCGGTGCTTATTGCGTCATCGTATTCTAAAAAAATGCCAGTCTCTCTAACAAAAGACTGGCTCTATAATAAAAGCAGTTTCTCTATTCTTCGAAACTGTAGGTATATGCACTACTTTTCTTTGTTTTTACTCTCATTTTAAATTGATAGCAAGTGCTTTTGTATTCGTTAATTACTTCTTTATTTTTTAACTTATCCCATGCAGAAATTATAGAAGACCAACTGCTAGCTGAGGTAGCTTTGTATTCTAAACCTACATAAACTCTTCTTGTTACACTATGTCTGGTGATAAAAGCAACATGATCTATATTTATATCACTAGTATGTGTATAAATTTTCCAAGAAGCTCTATCATCGTTACTTTCAGGATGTGAGAAAGTTATGGCAACATTTTTAATTCCATCTTTTAAATTTTTTGAAATCGTCTCAAAGTTAACTTCAGGAGCATTTACAGTCGAAACATCAGCATCGTTTTCAAGGTCTTCACTAGAAGCTTCATCATTAGTGTCATAAATAGTATTTAAAACTTCTGCAGTTGTTTTACCAAACGGAACTGCTGTAATCTTAAAATTATCTTTAGAATAATTTTCTACTAGAGAAGGATCATCTGAAGACACTCGCATTACGATAGAGTTTTCTCCAGATTCGTCTTGAAGTGTAATTTCTTTAGAGAAAGTAGTTTGATTGTCTGTGTTGTTTAATCCTTGTTCATCTTCTTTAGAACAAGAGCTAAGTATTAAAGTTGCTGAAATAGCAAAAAATAACAACGTTTTAAAAATATTTTTTTGAGTTTTCATATTAAGTTTAATTTAAATTTATGATGATTGATATTTTTGACTTGTAGTTTGTTTTAATGGATAGTCTACCTAGGGAAATATGAAAACCCTAAACTTCCATACCATGGAGGACTCTGTCTTGTTAGGTAAATGTTTATTTAAATTCTATGCCATATATAATTAAGTTTTTAGATTAAAATTTAAGTTGTTATATCTTTCCATTGCCAAGATACAATGGTCTTATTATTAGCTTTTTACACAAAAGTGTAGTTCTGTATATTATGTGTAAAGGAAAAAGTAATTGGGTAAAATTGATAAAAGGTAAGAATGAGTAAATTATAAGTAGCTAATTTTATATTCATTAAACTAATGCCTAATAATGTTATTCTTATGAAGAGTTTACATCTTTAATTTTGATCAGATTTTTTTAAGAATAAAGTATAAAATGATTTTTTATAATTTAAAAGACAACATAAAAATAGCTTAGAATAGTATAATTAGGAGTATAGGTATGAAAATATATAAAGCACAGCCCAATAGGGAAAATAAGTAATATTGTTTGATTTTTTTTAGATATCCAAATTTTTTAAATTGTAATAAATTTTCATCACGTGTGTCTAGAAAACCATTGATAATTCCAAAAGGGAATACTAAATAATAGAGTAAAAGCTCTAACTCCAAAGGTTCCTCAATTCTCTTATAAGCAATGTTTATTTTATAATTGATACTATCAAATTCACTATCTTCTAAGGCTTTCTTATTTTTTTGGACTAGCGATTTCATTAACTTGTAACTAATATTGTTGTCATGAATATATGCTATGAGTTACTCAGTTGAACAGCCCTTTACGTTATCTATTTCAATCATTATTAATAGGATTAATGATATTTTTAAAACGCTTCGATCAATTTATATCCTTTATTTCTAACACTTACGATTTTAATTGAAGAATCTTGGCACAAGTATTTTCTTAATCTAGAGATAAAAACGTCTAAACTTCTAAAATTATAGAAATCTTCATTGTTCCAAAGTTGTTTTAGAATATCGTTGCGTTCAACAACCTGATTTTTGTAGCTACATAAAAGGTGTAATAAATCAGCTTCCATAGTTGTAAGTGTTTCACTCGAAGTATTTAAGAGAAGTGTTTGCGTGTTATAGTTAAATTGATACTTACCAATACGATATACTTGTTTTTGAATAATAGTACCACGACGTTTTAGTATATTATGTAGCCTAAGATTTAGTTCTTGAAAATTGAAAGGTTTGGTTAAATAATCATCAGCACCAGATTTTAATCCTTCGATTACATCTGCTTTTAATGCCTTGGCTGTTAGCATTAAAATCGGTGTTTTTTGATTTGTAGCACGTATTTTTTTCAATAATCCAAAACCACTTAATTTAGGCATCATCACATCAAAAATACAAACATCTGGGTTGTGTTTTTCAAACATACGAAAACCTTCTTCGCCGTCACTTGCAGCATAAACCTCATAATTCTCTACCTCTAAAAACTCTGTTAGAAGCTCAGCCAGTGTACTTTCGTCTTCTACTAATAATAATTTAATCTTCATAAGGTAGTACTATCTGAAATTCACTTCCTTCTTCCTGTTTGCTAGTTACAATAATAGTTCCTTTCATTTTATGAACAATCTTAGCAACATAACTCAACCCTAAACCATTCCCTTTTACATCATGTGTATTATTATTTAAAATCTTAAAAAAAGGTTCAAATATTTTAGTTGTTAATTCAGAAGGAATTCCAATTCCATTGTCTTTAACAATGATCTTAAATTGCCCTCTTCTTTTCATAGTTGTAACACTTATATTTCTAGGAGTTTTAGAATATTTAATAGCATTGTCTATTAAATTATTGATTAAATCCATAAATTGTTTCTTATCAACTTTAAGAGCAGTTAATTGCTTTCCTAAAAATGTAGTTATATAATCATTTTTCTCAAGGCTTGAATTGAATCTATTTACACTTTCTTGAATGAGTTCATCAGGATGAATTATTTCATAATTAGGTGAAATATTGTCGAGTTCAGCAAGCCCCAAAATTCGCTTAGAAAGTTCTGCTAATTTCGCATTTTCTCTTTGAGAAATTGCAATCGATTTATCCAAAGCACTATTCGTATTCAAAGAAGCCATTTTTTCTAATGTCAGGTTAGAAATAGTGATGGGAGTTTGTAATTCATGGGCAAGGTTATTGATAAAATCGTTCTTATAAGCTAATAACTTTTTTTCTTGTAAATACTTTTGAACTAGTAAAAAAGTACTTAAAATGAAGACAAAAGTGAATAAAATTGCAGAAAAAACAGCATGTTTTATTTTTGAAAGCACCTGAGTATTATTGTGCTCGTATGAAAAACTAAAAAGTCCAAGAGGGTTGATTAATAAATGATCCTCATTTACCTGAAGTTCCTGTAAATCTAAATCTCTAGAATACTTAATAAAGTTTAATTCATAATCAAGATTAATGTTTTTCTCACGAATTCTATCCCTGAAAAGTTGTAATAAATCCTTTGAATTTTGTTCAGATAAGGCTATTGTATCTTCTAACATTTTATTAAAGAACAAAGAATCACATCTTCTATCTTCCTCAGAAAAATCATCATATTTTTTTGGGCGGTCTGAACTTAAAATGATTGTCATAAAATTTTCTTGTATTTTATCATCATTTGATAGCCCTTTAAGTTCTATAAATTCATCAAAAGTATTATCTAAGATGTCAAAATATGCTATCTCCATATTTTCAACTTCTCTCTCATACGTATTTTTAATCCAATTTATCTGAAAAAAAATTGCAGCAATTACAGAAATACATAGAAGAAAGACAATGATTTTAAATGTTGTTTTTGTCCATCTCACAGCTATAAAAATAACTAAAATTTACTACACGAAAATACTTGTTTACAAACGTTTACATTTCATTACAATACTTAAACTTAAATACCATTTTTCATAACTAATTTTAGCAAACTAAAGTTATAAATTGGAGTTAAAGGTAGAAAAATACTTTTTATTGTTTGCTGCTTAACAATGCTTTTATTATTAAGAGTAATGAAAAATAAGGTGTTAATGCCGATGGTCTAACTCGATAATTATTAGTTAGATGTGGATTTTATGTTTGAACAAAGGACAAATAAAATTGGGGATTTAATATTTAGTCAAATAGAATATTATAATAAATAATTCAATATAAAAGTCAGAAAAAATTATGATTATGAATAAAAAGCTGTTTTTAGTATTCATTGGAATCTGTTTAGTTTCCATGTCAGTACAAGCACAAGATTTTAGAACTTCTAACTTAAAAGAAGGAAGTAATTATTTCGAAATCGTTGCAAAAAATAAGTTACGGTTAGAAAACAAAAGAAGTAAAGGAGATCGAAAAAGTAAAAAAGAAGTAAAGCAATTTGAACGTTGGGCAGCTTTCTGGAGAGATAGAGTTTTATCAGATGGTTCATTTGTTTCTGAAGCACATAATTACAATGAATGGAAGAAAATGAACAAACGAAATATTCAGCAGAGTAATAGTGCTGTAAGCGCTGCGAATTGGTCTTTAGTTGGACCTACAGTGTTGCCTACATCTAGTGTGAGTTTTTACCCAGGAATGGGAAGAATCAACAGTCTCTCGTTTAATGGAACAGACACAAGTACAATGTACGTCGGTACGCCAGCTGGAGGGGTATGGAAAACAATTGATGGAGGATCAACATGGTCTTCGAAAGGAGAAGACTTACCTAACTTAGGTGTTTCAGACATTGCTATTGATCCTTCAAATACGAACGTTTTGTATTTAGCGAGTGGAGATACTGATGGAGGGCAGAACAGGTCTTTAGGCGTTTTTAAATCTACTAATGGAGGAGATACATGGGCATTAACAGGGTTAGCATATACTTTAGGACAAAATGGATTAACAACAAAACTATTGATTGATCCTAACAATACTAATACCGTTTTCGCAACGACATTTAGTAGTATAAAGAGGACAACAGACGGTGGAACAACATGGACAGATGTTCATACTGATTCAAACGCGAATTTTAATGATATCGTTTATAAAAAAGGAAGTAACTCTGTCTTGTATGCAACATCAAGAACTGGAAAATTTTACATATCCAAAGACAGTGGCGGAAGTTGGTCTGAAGCATCATCCCCATCAAATAGTAGATTAGATATTGCGCTAACAGATGATGATCCTAATTTAATTATAACTTTAGACAATGGCGGAGTTTTAAGAAAATCTACCGATGAAGGAACTACATGGCTAACCATATCAACTATTCCTGGATTTGAATCTCAAGGAGGCTACAATGTTTCTGTAGCTATATCTCCAATAAACAAGGATTTAATTATAGCAGGAGGAATTGAAGGTTGGCGTTCTTCAGATGGAGGTACTAATTGGGAAAATTATTTAGTAGGATATTGGATCCCAGGTCAACCTTTTTTTTATGTCCATTCAGATCACCATGATATGAAGTTTATACCAGGAACAAATACTGCTTTCTCATTAAACGACGGCGGTATTTTCAGAGGAAATGCAGCTATAGATACTCCTTGGGATGACCTATCTTCGGGGCTTGCAATTACGCAATATTATAACGTATCTGGAACACCTCAAGATTCAGGAAAACTAATTATAGGAGCGCAAGATAATGATGTAGCAGTATACGATGGAGCCACTTTTGTTGGTCAGAATGCAGGAAGTGATGGAGTTGAAGGCTTATGGGATTATTCTAATTCTAATATTGCATGGTCTTGTAGTCAATCAGGAAGAATGGAAAGGACACTGGATAATTTTGCAACAACATCGACTATTAGTACACCGTCAGGAGCACCATTTGTATGGCAGTTAGAGATTCACCCAACAATTCCAACAACTATCTTCGGAGGGTTTGGGGATATCTATGCGTCTACAGATAGAGGCGATAATTGGGGTAATTTATATTCTAATGCTGGAGTAATAGATGCCATTTCCATATCACCTTCTAATCCAGATGTAATATATGTATCTGGTTATGATGGGTTTAAGGTGGCTACAGATGGAGGAGGGTTAGGAAGTTGGAAGGATGTTACATTACCTCAAACAGGATTGGTAAAAAGTATTGAGGTACACCCAACTAATCCAGAGGAAATATACATCGCATATGCTGGATATAAAGCAGGTAAAGTATATAGATCAACAGATAGTGGTGTTAGTTGGACAAATATCACAGGGAGTTTACCAAATATACCAACGCATAAAATTATTTATAAAACAGGAAGTACCGATGGAGAATTATTTTTAGCAACCGATTTAGGAGTTTTTCACAGAACAAATACATCTGGTGATTGGACGAGGTTAGGTAATGGACTTCCTAATGTAATTGTTTACGATATCGAGATTCATTACGGAACAGAAATGTTGCGTGCAGCAACATTTGGGAGAGGTGTATGGGAAATACCAGTTTCTGATGCAGTCTTGAATATAGAAGATAATAAATTACCTTTTGATGCAGTAACATTGTATCCTAATCCAACAAAAAATAAGGAGTTTACAATTCAACTAAACAAGCTAGAAGGAGAAAGTAACATTACGATTTATAATATTATAGGGGGAATTGTAAAAGATTATGAAACTACATCAACTCAAGAGATTGTAGACTTAAATGGATTTTCTCAAGGATTATATCTTGTTAATATTAGAAATAAAGGAAGACGCATTGTGAAAAGAATTATTATAAAATAAACTGTTAGCTATGAAACTCATCGCATTGTTTTTTTTAACGATCTTCTTAGGATGCACTCATACCAGTATAGAGCTTATCTCATCAGAAAAGCAAAGTATAATACCAGGGATTCGATCTGAAAAAACTTATACAAACTATGTATTTGAGGTCAAAATCAAAGAGAAAACTGATATTCGTATTGATAGTTTTTTGGTGTATCAAAGAGGAAAACAGTGCTTAAAAGCGGAAAAGTATTTTATAAAAAAAGAAAAAACAGCACAGTATGTTCAAACATTTAATGAAGTAGGAAAATATTATATACATATTCCGTTAAAAGAAGATAATTTTAAAGAAAAAAAGGATTGCATAAAATCAAAAGAGGATACATTAGTTATTCACTACAGAGAAAATGGAAAAACGAAAATGTTAAATATTACTTCTTTTATAGAGAAACAAATTAGAAAAAGATAATCCCTTGTGTGATGTATAGACTTTTATTTAAGAGATAAACTCTTAAATAAAAGTCTATAAAGTTGGGGGATTTCACAGATGCAATGACAAATATATCATTGTGAAAATGCCGTTCTGAAAAGAACGGTTTTTTTAGTTAGCAATTTTTATCAATTCATAAAAAAAAGTGATAAAGGGAATAAAAATTATAGGGCTCTAATCAAGCCTTAAATTATTTCTAGCGTGTAGATTGCCTCTTTATTAAATCAGTTTTTAAAACTTCAAGAATAGGAGGAGCTGTATTCGTGTCGTTTTTATGTGCTATTCTGTTTATTAATGTTGTAAAAGCCTGAATTCCCATTTGCTCTTCATTTTGATTAATGGTAGATAAAGAAGGAATTGTATAGCTAGGAATTAAACCATCGGTAAAACCAATTACAGAAATGTCTTTTGGAATAGAATAATCACACTCTTGAACGACCTTTAAAGTACAAATTGCAGAGAGTTGATCAGCAGCAATTATAGCATCAATTTTATTTCCTTCTAGAAAACGTTTTAAAGTAGTGTCAAATACATCATAATTAGGAATATTAATAATTAAGCTTGTAGCTGTTTTAAATGTATTCAGCGTTTGTAAGTAGCCTTTTTTTCTTAATTTACCTACACTAGTTTGATAAATGGTCGATAAAAAAGCAATGTTTTTACAACCAGTACTATATAAATATTCAGTAGCTTTACAAGTAGCCCCATAATCATCAATTGTAATTTTATCACAATTAATTTCGTTACATACTCGATCAAACATAACTACAGGCAGCTTGTTTTTATTAAAGTTTTTCAGGTGGGTATACTGTTGTATATCTTGAGTTTCTTGAGAAAGTGAGATAATAATTCCGTCGACACTACCGTTCAGTAATACAGAAACTCCTTCTATCTCTTTTTTAATAGTATCATTAGACAAACAAATAATAACCTTGTAGTTTTTTTTCGCGGCTTCATTCTCTATAGCTCTGATTACTTTTGCGAAAAAATCACTTTCTATATTTGGAATAATTACACCTATTCTTTTTGTTGTATTAGACTTTAAGCTTCTTGCACTATCATTGGGGATATAATTTAAAGATTCAACTATTTTAAGGACATTATTTTTGGTTTGGTCGCTAATTTCATAGCTATCATTCAGAGCTTTAGATACCGTAGAAATAGAAACGTTCAAAATATTTGCAATATCTTTTAATGTAACTTGGTTGTGCATAAGATGAGTCTTTAAATTTTAGAAATACCGAGTTAAAAAAACATTAATACAGTTTTTTGAGCATTTCTGCAGCTTTTTCTGCCGTTATATCCCGTTGTGGCATAGCAAACATTTCGTAGCCAACCATAAACTTTTTAACAGTAGCAGACCTAAGTAGAGGTGGATAAAAACTCATATGCCAATGCCATCCTAAATTGTCTTCGTTATTTGTTGGGGCTTGATGAATACCAGAAGAATATGGAAAAGACACGTTGAAAACTTTATTATATATGCTAGTGATGGTTTTTATTGCGCCAGCAAAGTTTTTACGTTCTTCTTTGGATAAACTAAGAATATTTTTATGATTATTTCTAGGGATAATCATAGTTTCAAAAGGCCAAACAGCCCAAAAAGGAACCAGCACAACAAAATTTTTATTGGCATAAACAACACGTTCATCCAACTCAAGTTCTTGTTGTAAGTAAGCTTCTAATAAGGTTTTTTTATTAGAAGAGTAAAATTCTTTAAAGTTTTTTGATTTCTTTGATATTTCTACGGGGATTGAATTTTGTGCCCAAATTTGACCATGCGGGTGCGGATTACTACATCCCATAGTTTCTCCACGGTTTTCAAAGATTTGGATGTTGTTTATGTAAGAGAGTTTTGACAATTCTTTATACTCGTATTGCCAAGTCTCTACGACTTTTTCAATATCAGGAATAGCCATTTTGGCTAGTGTTAATGAATGATCAGGAGAAAAACAAACCACTTTGCAAATTCCTTGTTCTCCTTTAGCCTCTAATAAACCATTTGAATAAATTAAAGGTTCTGTTTCCTCTTTTAGTGCGGCATAGTCATTTTTAAATACAAAGGTAGTTTTGTAGTTTGGATTTACATCTTTACTTGCGCGTTCGTTGCCTGGACATAAGTAACAAGTAGGATCATATTTTACTGTATTTTCAGGAACTTGATCTTCCACTTTACCTTGCCAAGGTCGTTTTGTTCTGTGTGGTGAAACTAAAACTTCTTCACCAGTTAAAATATTTTTTCTAATATGAGGTTCCTTAAAAATATCCATTGCTTCCAATACTATTGTTCGTTTTTTAAATTCTCTTCCCATTTCCATGAAGATGCTATCATATCATCGATACCGCGTTTAGCTTTCCAGTTCAATTTTTTTTCAGCTAAAGAAGTATCAGCATATAATGTTTCTACATCGCCAGATCTTCTGTCTACTATTTTATAATTTAAAGTAGTATTGGTTGTTCTCTCAAAAGATTTAATAATTTCTAGAACAGAATACCCGTTTCCAGTGCCTAGATTATAAATTTCTAAAGATTTATCTTGTTCTTTATTTAAGAGTCTTTGCAGCGCTTTTAAGTGTGCTTCAGCTAAATCTACAACGTGTATATAATCTCTAACCGGAGTACCATCCTTAGTAGGATAATCGTTTCCGAAAACTTGTAATTCTTTTCTAATTCCTGCAGCAGTTTGCGTAATGTAAGGCATTAGGTTATTCGGAATTCCATTAGGTAGTTCTCCTAGAAAACCAGATTCATGCGCACCTATTGGATTAAAATATCGTAATGATATTGCAGCTAAATTAGAAGATGTTTTTACTAGATCTTCTAAGACCTCCTCTGCTATTTTTTTTGTATTTCCGTAAGGTGAAAAGGGGCGTTGTACTTCGTTCTCTTCAGTTATTGGTAAAGTTTTAGGAACTCCATATACTGTAGCGGAGGAAGAAAAAATAAAGTTTGTAATACCTTCTTCAATTTGAAATTCAAGCGTATTAATTAAAGATAATAAGTTATTTCTGTAATACATTAATGGTTTTTCTACTGATTCGGCAACAGCTTTGTATGCAGCAAAATGAATAACAGCGACAGCATCATTATGTTTTTTAAATACAGATTTTGTTTGTTCAGGATTTTTAAGATCAATATGTTCAAAATGAGGTCTAGTTCCTGTTATTTTGGTTATCCGTTCTAAAGTTTTTTTATTAGAATTAGATAGATTATCAATAATAACAACATCGTAATTATTTGAAATTAGTGTTACGACTGTGTGTGAGCCAATATATCCACAACCACCAGTAACAATTATTTTTTGTGACATAAGTTAATTCTTTTGATTTCTTATTTTATCAATGATATATAATGCTAGTACCATCACTTGGACTTACTTCTATCGCTGATAAGTCTATCTTAAATTCTTTTTTATAAGCGCAGGATACTTTTTCAACATATGTATTAATATCATTTTCGTGTACTATATTTATGGTGCAACCTCCAAAGCCTCCACCCATCATACGAGCACCTAAAACATATTCGTGTTTCAAGGAAAAATCTACTAAAAAATCTAATTCAGCACAGCTTACATCGTATAAATTTCTCAAACCATCGTGAGATCCATACATTAAATTTCCCAAAGACTTTAAATCCCCACTCTTCAAACTAGCAACAGCTTGTTGAACACGATTATTTTCTGCAACTATATATGCGCACCTATTATATAAAGTCTTGTTTAGACTAGGTTTTACAGCTTCTAAAATAGTTGAGGTAACTTCTCTTAAAGAAGAAATGTTAGGGTATTTTTCTTTAATAATTTCAAGACCCATTTCACATTCATTTCGTCTTTTATTATACTCACTAGTAGCTAAATTATGAGAGATATTAGTATTTAATAAAAGAATTTTATAAGGTTGCATTGTTAGCGGGATTAATTCGTGTGCTAACGATTCACAGTCTATAAGAAGTGCATAAGCTTTTTTACTCATTACTACAGCAAATTGATCCATGATACCACATTTGGTACCCACGAAGTTATGCTCTGCATCTCTGGAAAGCGTAATTAATTCTTGTAAAGAAAATTTTAGGTTAAATAATGCATTTAAGCCTAAAGCAATTCCGCATTCTAAAGCAGCAGAAGAACTTATACCAGCACCTATAGGAAGTTCACTATCGATAATACAATCAAAGCCTGTAATAACTGCATTTCTATGTTGTAATTCATTAATAACTCCAAGTACAAAATTCTCCCATTCTACATTACTAGTAGTAATATTAGAAAGGTCTATCTGTAAAAAAGCATCATAACTTTTACTGTAAATATTACAGTGATCTGAACTACTTTTTTTTTTGAAATAAAAGCATATTTTTTTATCAATAGCAGTAGGTAAAACGAAGCCATTATTATAATCTGTATGTTCTCCAATAAAGTTTATTCTACCCGGAGAAGTAACAGTTAAGTCTGGTTTAAAATCTTCAAAGTAAGTTTTATTAAGTGTCTTCAAATTAAGTTTTTAAAAGTGCAATATACTTAAAAAATAATTAACGTAAAAAATACGTTTATTTAGTATTTGTTAACTTTTCAGTTCTAAAAAATATATTTAACTACTTTTGAAAGTAGAGAATAGCTTAATTTAAATTTGATAAAGAGTATGTGGGAAAACGATTATTACAGTATGCATGATAAAATGTATGTAGCTACTGATTGCATTATATTTGGTTTTGATGAAGGTGTATTGAAGTTATTAATTTTTAAGCGTAAAGTTCAGCCAGACGAAGGAAAGTTTTCATTAATTGGAAGTTTTGTAAAGTTAAACGAAAGTGTTGCTATAGCAGCCAACAGAGTTTTAGAAGAAACAACAGGCTTAAAAAATGTATTTATGGAAGAGCTTAAAACATATAATACAGTAGACAGAGACTTGGGGTATAGATGCATTTCAATAGGACAGTATGCGTTGATACGAATCGAGGATTATGATAAAGATTTGGTAGAAAAACACGGTGCAACTTGGCACACTTTTGATGAACTTCCAGATTTAGTACTTGACCACAATTTAATGGTTAAGGATGCTATGGCTAGATTAAGAAGAAAAGCAAGATACCAACCTATTGGTTTTGAATTATTACCAGAAAAATTTACTCTTCCGCAGTTGCAAAGTTTATATGAAGCTATTTATCAAAGAAAAATGGATTCACGAAATTTCAGAAAGAAGGTATTATCTTTTGGTGTGCTTATTAAATTAGAAGAAAAGGATAAGACAAGTTCTAAAAAAGGTGCTTTTTACTATAAATTTGACAATAAGAAATACAACGAACTCTTGTCAAAAGGTATTAATTTTGAAGTTTAGAACTAAATAATCTACATGATTAATCTATTTCATAAAATAAAAGAGCTTAAAGATGAGAGTCTTCACTCCAAACACGAACAACTTGTAAATGGAGTTATTAATGCTTTAAATCAAGGAATTTTAAACAAAGGAGATCGTTTGCCTTCTATAAACAAAATGGTTAATGAATTAGGTTATGCTAGAAAGACCATAGTCAGAGCTTATGAAGATTTAAAGAGTAGAGGATTAATTGAGTCAAAAAACTTCAAAGGATATTATGTGCTAAATACTGATACAAAAGTAAAATTGAAAGTAGCACTTTTATTATACGCATTCCATTCCTTCCAAGAAGATTTTTATAATAAGTTTAGAAAAGAATTAGGAGAGAAATACCATATAGATGTCTTCTTTCATCATAATAATATTGATATTTTTAAGAATATAGTTAATTCTATTTCTGGCAAGTACGGTATGTATGTTATAGCTCCAATACCAAGTGTAGAAGTTCAAGATATATTAAAGCAATTTTCTTCAGACAAACTATTGATTATTGATAGGTTTATTGAATTACCAAAAGAATACTCCTACATCTCACAAGAATTCGAAACAGCTACTTTTTCGCTATTAGAAGAATTACTACCAGCCATTAAAAAGTATAATGAGGTAATTTTATTTTACACCAACAAAGCAGATTTACCTGTAGGAATAAAAAATGCTTTTGAAAGGTTTACAAATATTTACAAGATAAAAAGTGAGATCAAAGAAGAATATGAACATGGTTTAATTAAACCCAATACATTGTATTTTACGATTAAAGATTCAGATCTATGGTTAATTCTTAGAGATTGTAAAAGTGAAAGTTTTGAAATAGGAAAAGATATAGGAATACTAGCGCATAACGATAATACAATAAAAGAAATTATTGCCGGAGGTATTACTACAATCTCTACAGATTTTAAAGAAATGGGATCTGAAGCTGCAAAACTTATCAAAAGCCAATCTAAAGTTCACAAGATAATACCACTGGAAATAAAAAGAAGAAATTCTCTTTAGTGTAATTTAATCCATGTAAAGTTGTTTTATTATTAATTTTTCATATTTTTTTTTATCAAATTATTAATCTTGTGAAAAATAAATGTATATTTGCTTGTAGCATACTGTAGCACAGTTTGTGATTTTAATTACTGAGATTATTTAAATCTTAGTTTTTTTATGGAAAATTTAATAAACGTAAAATCTACGTTTATATTTAACTACTAATCTAAATATCAAGCTTATGGATAAAAAAATAATAAAACTTATGTTGTTCTCAGCCATAATGTGTATAAGTTTTACAACATACGGACAGTCGGTCTCAGGAAATATATCTGATAAAGATTTTCCACTACCTGGAGTCAACATTGTGGTGAAGGGAACGCTAAATGGAACAACATCAGATCTTGATGGAAATTATACTTTAAGCAAGGTTAAAACAGGCGATATCCTTCTTTTTAGTTTTATAGGTTATAAAAGCCAAGAAGTAGTTTATAAAGATCAAAATCCATTAAATATTATAATGGTTGAAGATACAGGAACTTTAGACGAAGTAGTCATATTAGGATACGGTAGTTCAAGTAAACGAGAAAATACAAGTGCAATTAGTACCATTAAAGGAAAAGATATTGTAAGTACAGTTGCAAGTAATCCTACCACAGCATTACAAGGTAAATTAACAGGTATTCAGGTTGAAAGCTTCGGGGGTCAACCAGGAGGGTCTGCAAATGTATTTATTAGAGGTATTAATTCATTGAGTAATGCAGACCCTCTTTATATTATAGATGGTTTGTTTGTAGATAACATGGACTATGTTAACCCAAATGACATAGAAGACTTGTCAGTACTTAAAGATGCCGCAGCTGCAGCCATTTATGGATCTCGAGCAGCCAATGGTGTAGTACTCATCAAAACAAAACATGGTAAAAAAAATAGAGCTTTATCAGTTACATTTAATTCTAGAACAGGGTTAGATTCACCTAGTAAAGAGTTAGATTTTATAGATGGGCAACAATATACTAATTACTTAAATCAACGCTTTGAAAATGATGGAGACGCAACAAGAGTTAGTTGGAATGGAGTTAGTACAGATTGGCAGAAAGAATCATTACAAGCTGCATTGTTACAAGAATATGGAATTTCAATTTCAGGGGGAAGTGAAAATTCTTCATATTTTGCTTCCTTAAATTACTTTGAACAGGATGGTATTTTAGTAGGATCTGGATTCAGAAGAACAAATGCAAGATTTAATACTGCACATACTTTAGATAAATTTAAGATTACGCAGTCTTTAGGGATTACAGAAGGTAGATTACAGGAGAATAATTGGTACGGTTTCGACGGAACTACTGCGCCAACAATAGCAAGAAGGAATTCAAGTTTTGAAGGAGGATTCGATGGTCCTACTTCAGATATTCATGGTCCTGGTGGAGTTAATCAATTTGGGTTAGCCTCTTTGGAAGACAATCTTGAAACAACCAGAACATTATTCACTAGTTTGAAGATTGATTACGAATTAACTAAAGAATTAACATTATCAACTAACTTTGGTTTAGATTATAGAAATAGAAGGAATTACCAATTCACACCAACTTACTTAATGACAAGCCTTGATCCTGCATCAAGAATTGATCCAGTTAGAAATTTCAACGAGTTCAACGATTTAACAGATTTTACTACAAATGATGTTAATATGCTGTTCGAACCAACAATTACTTACGATAAGAAATTTGATGATAAGCATAAATTAAATGTCGTACTTGGGCATACAAGATTTATTGAATCACAAGACAGTAATGGATTGTACGGAGAAGGAACACCAGCAAATACAATTAGAGTATCAAGCGCATTAACAAATGTTGTTCAAGCATTAGGTGAAAGAAATAAAGCTGCTTTACTATCCTATTTTGGGAGAGTAAATTATAATTATGATAATAAGTATTTATTTTCAGCAACGTTGAGAAGAGATGAGTCTTCTAGATTTTCCGAAGCAAATAGAGTGGGTTATTTTCCTGCTTTTTCTGGAGCTTGGAACATAACCAGTGAAGATTTTTGGAAGTTAGAAAGTATTAATTTTCTAAAATTAAGAGTATCATACGGTGAATTAGGTTCATACCCAGATCAATTTTATCCAACACAAGCAGTATTTTTAGCAAATCAATCCAACACAAGTTTTGGTGGCGGTTTAGCAACAGGTTTAGCACAAACAACACTAGCAGATGAGAATTTAGTTTGGGAAACCACTAAAACTTTTGATGTTGGTATAGATATGGCATTTTTAGATAATAAAATTAAATTCACAGCAGATTATTATACGAAAAACGTCGAAGATGCATTGGTACCTATTAATGTTCCATCAACAGCAGGAGTTAGCTTACCTGTAACAAGAAATGCAGGAACTTTGGTTAATAATGGTTTCGAATTTGATTTAAGTTTTAATGAATCTGAAGGAGACTTCACTTATACTATTGGTACTAATTTCTCATTCAACTTAAAAAATGAAGCAAAAGATGTACCAGCAACTATTTTAGGTCCAGGAGTAGATGAAGATTTAAGAGTGGTAAATAGAACACAAGCTAATAGCCCAGTAGGTGCCTTTTATGGTTGGGTAGTAGAAGAAAAAGTAAACCCAACAACTGGAGATTTTGTTAGAGTAGATACCAATGGAGATGGAACTGTAGACGATGCAGACAGAACAATAATTGGAGACCCTACACCAGATTTTACGTATGGACTTAATCTTTCAGCAGCTTACAAAAATCTAGATATTTCATTAAATTTTAACGGTGTACAAGGAAACGAAATATATAATCTAGGAAGATACTACAATATACTTTGGCAAGATGGAGGGAAATTAAGCGAAGTGTTAAATTCATGGACTCCAACAAATACAGACACTAACATACCTAGAGCTACAGTAGCAGATCCGGCAGGAAACAAAGCTCCTTCTTCATTTTTTGTAGAAGATGGTTCGTATTTCAGGTTAAAAAACATAGAATTAGGATATTCTTTTAAAGAAGATAAATTGGGAGTAGATTGGATAAGTGATTTAAGATTGTCATTTAATGTTCAAAATGTATTTGTAATCACAAATTATAGTGGTTATGATCCGGATGTTGCTTCAACAAATGGAGGTAGAGCAAATCTGAATTCAGGTGTTCCAGGATTAAGATCAAATGTTAATCCGTTATTAGGTAGAGGTCTAGATGCTAGATCATATCCAAACGCGCGTACATTTAGTTTAGGAGTACAAGTAACTTTTTAAAGAAGAAATCATGAAAAAAATAATAACATATAAAGGCTTAATAAGCACCCTAACGTTTATGATTATCGTCATACTATCTGCTTGTTCAGAAGATGTCTTAAATCAACAAAACAACAATGCTACATCAACAGCTAATTTTGGTACATCAGTTGAACAAGTAGAAGCTGCAGTAAATGGTGCTTTTCATCCAATAACAGGAACATTTTTTTGGGGTAGAATTGTACACACAGGTGCTTTATTACGCTCAGACGAATTCAATGTTTTTCCTTTTGGAAGCAACACGGCAATGTCAACATTCTTAGGAAACCCTGGAGACAGATGGGCAACCGAACCTTGGCAAGAATTATATAAGTCGATTGCTAGGTGTAATAATATTATAGTAAATACATCAAAAGACCTTAATTCTTATGATGAATTAGTAGGTCAGGCGTATTTTTTAAGAGCTTTCGATTATTGGTATTTAGTAAATTTATACGGTAACGTACCATTAATTACAGAATTACCTGATTTAGATAATTTATTAGTGAAACAAGAAGCTCCACAGAAAGTTTGGGAGCAAATAATAGCGGATTTAGAAAATGCTGAAACAATGTTACCAGACAGTTGGTCGGGTGAAAATCTAGGAAGACCAACTTCAGGAGCAGCAACAGCACTAAAAGGGAAAAGCTATTTATACATGAAAGAATGGGTAAAAGCTCATGAAACGTTAGATGATTTAGTAGGAAAGTATAGTTTATTACCAGCGGCTCAATTTGGAGATAATTTCTCAACTACAAACGAAAATAATAGTGAATCTGTTTTTGAATTACAGTTTTTAGGACAAGCAAATTTTGTATGGGGATCAGATATTCCTCAAACAGGTACAATGGGTAATTATCATATTGATTATGCTCCACCTACAAAATCACCAGATAGAAGTCATGTAGTAAATCCTTGGTTAAAAAACCTATATGAAGCAAATAATGATACTTTCAGAAGAAATGAAACATTAGCTTACAATTATCCTGGAGCTACAGGTTATGGTGGTGCACCTTTTAGCGTAGATTTAAATGAAGATGTTGTGGTAGCAAGAGACGCAGGAGTAGAACCTATTTTCTCAAAAAAGTACTCAGGAATGGACGTAGGAAGTAGAGCAGAAGTAGATTTTCTAGGAACTAATGTAGGGAATAACTGGAGAATTATAAGATATGCAGATGTTTTGTTAATGTTGGCAGAAGCACTCAATGAAGATGGAAAAACCACGGAGGCCATTAATTATGTAAATATGGTTCGAGGAAGAATGGGATCTGGATTAAATCCTATATCAACTGGGCTTTCTAAAGATCAGGCAAAAGAGGTGATTATAGCCGAAAGAGCAATGGAACTTGCAGGTGAAGGACATCGCTTTTTTGATTTGGTTAGATGGGGGCTAGCAGATGATTATTTAGGAACAACATCATTGCATGTTACAAATGGTTCACAATCATACCATCCTAAGTCTTTAAGTGGAGGTGTTTTCCAAACTTCAAAACACGAACTTGTTTGGATTCCTAATTCAGAAAGAGATGCCAATCCTGAATTAGGTCAGAATGACGGATACTAAATTATTCCATTACTAATTGTTTTTTTACAAAAGTCAGATTTGCTCTAAATTTGGCTTTTGTTTATTGAATATTAACTTCTTAAGATGATTTATTTGCAGTTCAAAAAACAACTAATTTTTACATGTATTGTTTTAGCGATAGTTTCGTGTAAACGCAATGCTAAAGAAAATCAGTTTTCATATGTGTCATCTTCAAGATCTAATATTACGTTCAAGAATACAATAAAAGAAAATGATTCTTTGAACGTAATATCTTTTCAATATGTATACAACGGTGGAGGTGTTGGTATTGGTGATTTTAATAATGATGGTTTTTCAGATGTAGTATTAACAGGAAACCAAGTTGCGTCAAAGTTATATTTAAATCAACAGGAGTTAAACTTTAAAGATATCTCAGAAGCGTCCAACTTCAAAATTAAACCGAATAAGTGGATTACTGGAGTTTCAATTGTAGATATTAATGCAGATGGTTGGGATGATATTTATTTAAATGTAGGAGGAGCAAACTGTAAAAATAATTGTGAAAACTTATTATTTATAAATCAAGGGTTAAACGAACGGAATTTACCAGTGTTCAAAGAACAAGCAAAAGAATATAATTTGAATGAAGGAAATTATAGTCAACAAGCAATTTTTTTTGACTTTGATATGGATGGAGATTTAGATGTTTTTATTGGAAGAAATGGAAATTTAAAGTTTGATAAAAACTCACCGTTACCAAAACATTATCTACCGGAAAATTTATCAGATGTTTTGCTAATAAATGAAATAAAAGAAGGGATAGATCATCCAGTTTTTACAGATGTTTCTAAAGCGATGGGAATTACTCACAAAGGTTTCACTTTGGGTGTAGCTATTCAAGATTTTAATAATGATAATCTACCAGATATTTATGTATCCAACGATTTTATAACTGAAGATTTATTATACATAAATAAAGGTGTAGATACTACAACTAATAAGCATTTAGGTTTTGTAGATAAAAATCAATCCGTTTTTAAACATCTTACTTACAATGCAATGGGCGTGGATGTAGCAGATATTAATAATGATGAGTATCCAGATGTTTTAGTAGTAGATATGCTACCTGAAAAGTACGAAAGGCAAAAGAAAATGCTAGGAGCAATGAATTATGAAAAATACCTTTTAGCAAAGCGAAATAAATATGCTTCTCAATTTATGCATAATACATTACAACTGCACAATGGAATTCTTAATGATACTATATTAAAAGCCAGTGAAACTGGACATATCTCCGGGATGTCGTCAACAGACTGGAGTTGGGCGCCTATTTTTGCAGATTTTGATAACGATGGTTACAAAGATGTATACATAACGAACGGATATGTGAAAGATATTACGGACTTAGATTTCATAAATTATTCATCACAAAGTACCATTTTTGGGAATCAGAAAGCTAAAGACAGCAAGCTTAAAAAACTACTAAAAGAATTACCAGGTATCCATTTATCAAATTATTTCTACAAGAATAATAATCAGTTAGAATTCAGTAATGTAAGTGATGTATGGATAACTGAAAGAGAATCGTTTTCAAATGGAGTAGCTTATGCAGATTTAGACAACGACGGAGACTTAGATTTAGTTGTAAATAATATCAATGAAGAAGCTTTTCTGATTCAAAACAATGTAGATAAATTAAAGGATAAGCAATACTTACGAGTACGATTAAAAGGAGATAAGCAGAATAGAAAAGGTATCGGTAGTAAAGTAATGCTATGGCAGGCCGGAAAAGTACAACATCAATATCAATCAGTAATAAGAGGCTATCTTTCATCGATGGAGCCAATTATTCATTTTGGATTGCCTATATCAAAAATAGATTCTCTACAAGTTATTTGGCCAAATGGAAAAGTTTCAAAAATCAAAGAAATAAATAGTAATACGAGTATTGATATAGATATAAAGTTCGCACAGGAAGAAGTTGACAAAAGAGAAAAAAAAGAAACCTTGTTAAGAGATATTTCAGAAACATTTACCTACGAACATATAGAAAATAAAGGACATGACTATCGCGAACAACATCTTTTAATGCGACAATATTCTAAGTTTGGTCCATGTATTGCTAGAGCGAACATCGATGAAAAAAAAGGAGATGAAATTTTTATAGGAGGAAGTAAAGGAGCGCCTTCGTCGATTTGGGCTGAAAATTCTGAAGGTGTTTTTAGTTTAAAACAAGAATTAGATAAGGATTATGAAGATACGGCAGCTGTTTTTGTAGATATAGATAATGATAACGATTTAGATTTATTTGTGTCTAGCGGAGGAACAGAATATCCACAAAACTCAGATAATCTTAAGAACAGAGTCTACTTAAATACTGGTAAAGGGAATTTTAAGAAACAAGAGAATATACTACCACTAACTACAAATGTAAGTTCATGTATTCAACCAAACGATTTTGATAAAGATGGAGATATTGATTTTTTTGTAGGTAGCAGAATTGTAGCAGGAAATTATCCTGAAGCACCAAAAAGTGAGTTATTAATTAATACCAATGGAATTTTTACAAATGAAATTCCAGAAGCATTAGAAAAAATAGGAATGGTTACCGATGCTGCATGGAAAGACATAAATTCTGATGGATGGGATGATCTAATTGTAGTTGGAGAATGGATGCCAATTACGATTTTTATAAATGAAAAAGGGAAGTTAAAAAAAACAACAGTCAATTTCAATAACAATAGTAATGAAAAAGTTACTACCTCAGGTTGGTGGAATGCTATTGAAGTTGCAGACTTTGATAATGATGGTGATTACGATTTCATAGTGGGTAACCAAGGTGAGAATGGATATATGATACCTCGAAAAGACAAACCAATATACCTTTACAACAAAGATTTTGATAAGAATGGAAGCATGGATCCGGTACTCGGGCAATACTACACTAGCGCATCCAACAAAGAGGTATTATTACCTGTGCAAACGCGAGATGATATTTTAAAACAGTTGGTAAAACTGAAAAAAAGTTATCCAACATATGAAGCATTTTCCAAAGTAAATTTCATGGAACTACTCGATATTAAAAACTTAGAAAAAGAAACCTTAAAAGCAGTTACTTTTTCAAGTAGTTATATTGAAAATTTAGGCGATGGAAATTATAAAATTACACCGTTACCTAAAAGATGTCAGATAGCACCTATTAACGACATGCTTGTAAAAGATATAGATAAAGATGGTTATTTAGATGTTTTACTAGTAGGTAATGATAATACCAGTGAAACAAACTATGGTTTAAACGATGCGCATCTTGGAGTGTATTTAAAAGGTACTAAAAAAGGCTTCGAAGTATTAAAAAATAATCAAACAGGTTTTTACGTCCCAGGACAGTCGCATCACTTGATATCAGTGAAAACTAAAAATGAAGAAGATTTAATTTTTGCATCACAAAATAACAAAAAAGCAAAATTATTTTTAATAAATAATAAGAAAAAATGATAGGAGAAACTTCGAATGTTTCAGAAAATAATATTCAAATACATGGACTTTCTGATAATTTTAAAACACAGTTAACTAAAATTTACAGTAAAGACGATGTTACTATTTATGATATTAACATAACAGCAGTTGAGCCTGCGATTCCAGGGCCTATAACATTTAGTTGGAAAATACCTGCACATAATGTTAAAGGTTTATGGAAACCTACCACAGACTTTTCAAAACGAATCCAAGCAGACTGGGAATTAAAACCAATGGAATCTCGAATTTCTATAGATTCTCCTGTTATTTGCCTTTTTGGAAATGAAGATGAAAACGTACATACATTTTCTTGTTCTAACGCAATCAATAAATTAGAATTAGACGCTGTTATTCGTGAAGAAGATGATATGTTCTACTGTCATATTACCATGTTTAGTGAACGTCATTCAAAACTGAATCATTTTAACGTTCAAATTAGAATAGATAGTGAGGAAAAACATTTTTCAGAGGCAATTAAAGAAGTATCAAGATGGTGGGAGTCATATGAAAATTTGAAACCAGCGTTTGTGCCAGAAATAGCTCAAGCCCCATTATATTCTACTTGGTATCAATTTCATCAGAATTTAGACGAAAAAGTCCTAGTAGAAGAATGTAAAATAGCCTACGATTTAGGTTACAGATCTATTGTAATAGATGACGGTTGGCAAACTAATGATGGTAATAGAGGATACGACTATACTGGTGATTGGAAACCTGAACGTCTATCAAAAACCAAGAAGTTTGTTAAAGATATTCACGCTACAGGAATGAAAGTGGGGTTTTGGTATTCGGTACCATTCTGTGGTAAAAAGTCAGAAGCATACAAACATTTTAAAGGGAAATTTCTGACCGAAAATCATCGCTGGGCACCCGTCTTTGATCCACGTTATCCAGAAGTTAGAGCATACTTAATAAATATCTATAAAACAGCATTAATCGACTGGAATTTAGACGGGTTTAAATTAGATTTTATTGATGATTTTAAATTGTACCCAGATACAATTAAAGATAAAAATAGTGAAATGGATTTCCACTCCATCAATGAAGCAGTTGACAGGTTATTAACAGACGTGATGTATACATTACGTAATATAAATCCAGACGTATTTATTGAATTCAGGCAAAAGTATACCGGGCCAGCAATGCGTAAATACGGAAATATGTTTCGAGCATTTGATTGTCCAGGAGATGGAACGATGAATAGAGTTCGTATAGCAGATATTAAAATATTAGCAGGAAATACAGCTGTACACAGCGACATGATTACTTGGCATACAGAAGAAAAAGTAGAAATCGCAGCGTTACAATTAGTAAATACTTTATTTGGAGTTCCACAAATTTCAGTTGAACTAAAAACTATTCCCGAAGATCATTTAAAAATGATTAATTTTTATACCAATTACTGGAATAAAAATAAAGAGATTATAACCAAGGGTAATTTTACACCTTTTAAACCTCTAGCAAATTATCCCTTAAAACAAGTTACAAATAACAAACACATTATAATTGGTGTTTACGATGATTATTTTAAAGAAATAAGAAGCAAATTTGAAACGATCGATATTATAAATGGTAAATTAACCCATGCAGTTATAATTAAAAATAGTGTAGCTTTAGGATCGTATCTTATGACAATATTTAATTGTATGGGAGAAAAAACAAATGAAAAACTAGTAGAATTATCTATAGGAATTCATGAGTTAGAAGTTCCAGCATGTGGATTAATACAACTTAAAAAGAATTAAAGATTATGGATATATTATCTATTATTTCATTTGTAGGATTTACAGGATTGGTAGCATTTATAGCTTGGTATGCAACCAAAGGAACTGATGAAAATTCTGCAAAAGGGTATTATTTAGGAGGTAGAAGTTTAGGAGCTATTACCATTGCAGGGTCATTACTTTTAACAAATTTATCTGCAGAACAAATAGTAGGTCTTAATGGACAGTCATTTACTGAAGGAGTATTGGTTATGGCTTGGGAAACATTAGCCGCTATTGCCATGATTTTTACGGCAATATACTTACTGCCTAAATATATGCGTTCTGGAATTACTACTATTCCAGAATTTATTCAAGATCGTTTCGATCATCAAACTAAATCCATACTATCAATACTATTTTTAATAGCTTTTGGAGTAGTATTACTACCTACAATTTTATATTCAGGGTCAGTTGCATTCAGTACAATGTTCGATTTACCAACAGTATTAAATATCTCGAAATCAACAGTTATTTGGTTATGTGTTTGGGCAATAGGAATTATAGGAATCATTTATGCAATTTTTGGAGGATTAAAAGCAGTAGCTATTTCAGATTTAGTAAATGCAATAGGTTTATTAATAGGAGGAATATTGATACCAGTTTTTGGATTATTATTAATAGGGAATGGTGATTTTTTCGAGGGTTTAGATATACTTTGGGAAAAAAATCCACAAAAATTTAATGCAATAGGTGAAGTTGATGCTTCCATACCGTTTGGTACTATTTTCACAGGTATGATGATTGCACAAATGTATTATTGGGGAACAAATCAGTCAATATTACAAAGAGTTTTTGGAGCTAAAAGTTTAAAAGAAGGGCAAAAAGGAATGATTTTAGCCGGCTTCGTAAAGTTTTTAATTCCAGTAATAGTTGTTTTACCAGGTATTATTGCATGGCATATTTTTAACGGAAACTTAGAAAATTCAGATCAGGCATATCCAGCCTTAGTTAGAAAAGTATTACCAGGAGCTTATTTAGGTTTTTTCGCTGCAGTTTTGTTTGGAGCAGTATTAAGTTCTTTCAATAGTTTATTAAACAGTAGTGCAACCTTGTTTGGTTTCGATTTATATAAACAATACTTTAATAAGAACGCATCAGAGAAAGATACGGTAAAAGCAGGTAAAATTTTTGGCCTATTTTTAGCATTATTAGCCATGATTATTTCACCATTTATAGCAAACGCACCAGATGGTTTATTTTCATATATTCAGCAAGCCTTAGGGAGTTTAAGTGTTCCTATTTTAGCAGTAGTGGCTATTGGAATCGTAACAAAGCATGTTCCAGCCAAAGCTGCAAAATTAGTTTTAGTTGGAGGAGTACTGATGTATTTAATGAGTTTATTAATTTTTCAGCCGTATTTTACGAAAAAAGCATTAGATCATAACGAAATGAAAAGTAGTCGCTTTTTGAAAAAATTAAAAGGAGAAAAAGCGATTAAATACTTTAAAGAGATAAATATAAGTGAGGAAGATATACCAGCTTACATAAAAAAAGTAAGAATTGTAGAAGCAAAAGCATATCCACATTTTCTCCATATCATGGGAATTCTTTTCGTGTTAAATATTTTGATAATGTTATTCATAGGCAAACTAAAACCTGAAAAGAAAGTATACATCCCAAAAATAACAGAAGAAATCGATATCACTCCTTGGAAACACGCAAAACTGGTAGGAGTTATCATTACAATTTTAGTGTTAAGCACTTACTTTATTTTCAAATAAAAATTAATTAAAAATCCATAGCAATGGAAAAGAATTATATCGTCGCTTTCGATCAAGGAACAACTAGTACTAGAACTATTATTTTCAATAAAGAAGGAGAAATAAGAGCGATAGCTCAAAAAGAATTAAAACAGCATTATCCAAAATCTGGTTGGGTTGAACACGACCCAATAACAATCTATAAAGATCAATTAGAAACGTTTCAAGAAGCAGTAAATACATCAGGTATTAATCCTGCAGAAATAGCAACAATTGGTATCACTAATCAAAGGGAAACAACGATTGTTTGGGATAAAGAAACAGGAGCACCAATTTATAACGCAATTGTTTGGTTGGATAAACGTACGACTTCAATTTGTCAAGAGTTAAAGAATAAAGGATTATCAGAGTATGTAAAAGCGAATACAGGATTGGTAATTGATTCTTATTTTTCTGGAACAAAACTGAAATGGATATTAGAAAATGTTGCAGGAGCAAAAGAAAAAGCTGCAGAAGGAAAATTATGTTTTGGAACGATTGATAGCTGGTTGGTGTACAAATTTACGGAAGAAAAAAAACACCTTACAGATCATACAAATGCATCTAGAACGATGCTGTATAATATTAAAGATTTGTGTTGGGACGAAACAATTCTTAATGCTTTAGAAATACCAAAAGAGATTTTACCTAATGTACAAAACTCTTCTTCAGATTACGGAAATATAGAGTTTAAAGGACAAAAAATTCCTATTTATGGTGTTGCAGGAGATCAACAAGCTGCACTTTTCGGACAAGGAGGATTTAAATCAGGAATAGCAAAAAACACCTACGGAACAGGTTGTTTTATTTTACTAAATATAGGTGAAAAACAGGTCGTTTCTAATAATGGTTTGTTAACTACATTAACCTGTAGCCTAGCATCTGAACCTACAAAATATGCATTAGAAGGCAGTGTTTTTGTTGGGGGAGCGTCCATACAATGGCTAAGGGACAGTATGAAGATTATCGAAAAAGCTTCAGATACGGAGGCAATTTGTAAAAGCATACCACCATTAAAAAATATATATGTAGTACCTGCTTTTGCTGGTTTAGGAGCCCCATATTGGGATTCAGAAGCTAAAGGAAGTATATACGGTTTGACACTCGATACAGGTAGAGAAGAAATTATAAAAGCCACTGTAGAATCACTTGCTTATCAAACTAAAGATGTAATTAACGCTATGATTAACGATAGCGGAAAAGAAATGATTACATTAAAAGTAGATGGAGGCGCTAGCGCGAATAATTACCTAATGCAGTTTCAGGCAGACATTCTAAATGTTGCTGTAGATCGACCAAAAATGATTGAAGTAACGGCTTTTGGCGCAGCGTTATTAGCAGGAATAAAAGCAAATATTTGGCATCAAAATGATATAGATAGTATTCGTAAAGTTGATACAGTTTTTAATGCTGAAATAGAACCGAAAGAACGAAAGAAAAAGTACAAAGGATGGTTAAAAGTTATAGAGAGAACTCAAAGTTCAGTTAAAAAGAAGAAAAAACCAAAGACAATTCGTTTTTCCGTTTTAGATCGTGAGAAACAACTGAAAAATGCAAAATCAAACACATTTGACTTGGTAATTATTGGAGGTGGTGTAACAGGTGCAGGAATTGCATTAGATGCATCTTCAAGAGGAATGCGAGTATGTTTGATAGAGAAAAATGATTTTGCTTCAGGTACAAGCAATAAATCCACAAAATTGATTCATGGCGGACTCCGTTATTTGAAACAATTGGAAATAGGTTTGGTAAGAGAATCTGGGTCAGAACGTGCAATAGTTCATAAACTGGCTCCACATTTAGTAATTCCTGAAAAAATGCTATTACCATTAATTGAAGGAGGAACTTATGGTAAAATGATGACAGCCATAGGATTAAAAGTTTATGATATGCTTGCTAATGTAGATGGAGATGATCGGAGAAGAATGCTTGATAAGAAGGAAACATTAGATAAAGAACCTTTGTTAGACGAATCTGTAACACTAGGAAGTGGTTATTATGCAGAATATAGAACTGATGATGCCCGATTAACGATAGAAATTCTTAAAAAAGCTGCGGAGTACGGGACAACAATCTTAAATTATTGTGAAATGAATTCATTTGTTTACAATAGTGAAGGTAAGATAGAAAGCCTAAATTGTATAGATCATAATACGGGTAAAACGTTAAATATAACTGGAAATAATTATGTTTCAGCTGCAGGTCCTTGGGTAGATACGATAAGGAAAAAAGATAATTCTATAAACCATAAACATTTACATTTAACAAAAGGAGTACATATAGTTTTCCCATTTGAAAAATTACCAATAAAACAGTCTGTATATTTCGACGTTCCAGATGGTAGAATGGTTTTTGCGATTCCAAGAGGACGTTGTACTTATGTAGGAACAACAGACACTAATTACTCTGGAGATTTAGATAGAGTAGTTGCAACAAAAAAAGATGCTGTTTACTTATTGAGTGCAATCAATAATATGTTTCCTGATATTCATTTATTAATCGAAGATATAGAATCTAATTGGGCGGGTTTAAGACCTCTTATTCATGAAGAAGAGAAAGACCCTTCTGATCTTTCTAGAAAAGATGAAATATTTATTTCTAAAAGTGATCTTATCTCTATAGCTGGAGGTAAGTTAACTGGGTACCGAAAAATGGCTCACAGAGTTATTGATACCGTATTAAAAACAATGAGTGAAAAACGTAAAAAAGCGTTAAAAAAATCTGAGACAGACCATATTTCTCTAGTAAATCCGTCAATGATTTCTTCTCAAGAAGTAAAAGAATATCAAAAAGAATTAGAAGTTACACTGAGTGATTTAGGAATTGAAGATCCTTATTTTGCTTGGTATCTATGTACTAATTATGGAAAAAGTGCTTCTAAAATAATAGATAAAATTTCATTTTTCATGACAGGTTCTGTAGAGGAGCGCTTAATACGATCTGAACTATGGTACTGTATCCATTATGAAATGATAAATGGGTTGGCTGATTTCTTTGTCAGACGAACAGGAAGACTGTATTTTGATATCAATAGTATAGAAAAGCATTTAGATGTTATTATTAACGATTGTATTAAAATGTTAGATTGGAATATGATACGAATTAAAGAAGAAAAAGAAATGCTACAGATGTTAATCTCAGATGCTACGACGTATTACGATGAAGAGTTTAAATAAAAATATAATCATAATATAATTTCATATTCAACCATTATGGAGAAGTTAAATACTTCGACCATATTTACATTTATAATGAATGTTTACAAATCGTGTGGCATCAAAAAACTATAAAAATGCATAAATCTTATTTGAGACTATTTTGTTGCTTCATAATAATAGTAATTTCGTGCAATAAAAAACCTACACCAATAGTAGTAAATGCTCATGATTATTACAATACTTTAGATAAAATAACGAGAACTTTAGTACACGATATTTTTTCACCGCCAGTAGCTAGTCGTGTTTATGTATATCCAAATATTGCAGCATATGAAATCATTGCTCAAAAAGACACCATGTATAAATCGCTTGCATCAAAAATAAGTACTTTAGGAAATATTCCAAAGCCAAAAACATTAGCGGTAAACTTAAACGTTGCTGCTCTAGTTGCTTATATTGAAGTAAGTAAAAAACTAGTTTTCACTCATGAGCTAATCAATAAATTCCAAGATTCGTTGTATAATACTTGGAAAGATAAGAATATAAAAGAGTTTGAAGTATCTGAAAAATATGGCATACAAGTAGCAACGCATATTCATAACTGGCTAAAAAAAGATAATTACAGTGAAACACGTACAATGCCGAAATTTACAGTTGATGCAGATGAGGTGTCGAGATGGCAACCAACGCCTCCTTCTTATATCGATGGTATAGAACCTCATTGGAATAAGATTCGGCCTTTATTATTAACGACTACAGATCAGTTTAAACCCAGAGAGCATCCAGAATTTTCTCTAGATACAACGAGTAACTTTTATAAAGAGTTAAAGGAAGTATACGATATCACTAACTCAATAAAAGAAAAAGGAGAGAAATCTGAAGAAATTAGAATAGCCCAATTTTGGGATTGTAACCCTTATGTAGCTGTTAGTACCGGACATTTAACCGTAGCAACAAAAAAAATAACTCCAGGTGGTCATTGGATGGGGATCACTACTATTGCTTGTAAAAAAAATCAATCAGACTTTAGTGCTGTAATTTATGCCCAAACCTATACTTCTATAGGCATTTTTGATGCCTTCATAAGCTGTTGGGATGAAAAATATAGGAGTAACTTAATACGACCAGAGACATTAATTAACAAAACGATTGATAGAAATTGGACACCTCTTTTACAAACTCCACCGTTTCCTGAATACAGCAGTGGACATTCGGTAGTTTCTGGGGCTGCAGCTGTAATATTAACTCATCTTTTTCAAGAGGATTTTAGTTTTATTGATACAACAGAGCTTCCATATGGATTACCTTCTCGAAATTTTAAATCGTTTAAAGTCGCCGCATCAGAAGCCGCTATTAGCAGACTTTATGGAGGGATACATTACAGAGCTGCAGTAGAAAACGGATTGAGCCAAGGCGAAAATATTGGTGAATATGTGTATCAAAAACTGAAGTAGGTAGTTGAATTAATATTTAATTACGAACGATCATTTACGTGTATTTCAAGTAATCGTTTTTTTTCTTTTTGAACTGCAGGATGCTTTTTATGTCCCCAAATTTTATCTCTAGCCATATGTGAGCTTTTTTTCAAATCTACTATCGGTAAAGGATAATCTTCACCTATAACAACATTACAAAAACTTTGTTCCATAGGAGTCATTTTCCAAGGCTCATGGATATACATTATAGGAACTTTATCAAGTTCTGGGACCCATTTTTTTATGAATGCTCCGTTAGGATCATGTTCAATAGAATTTTTTACAGGATTATATAACCGTACCGTATTAATTCCTGTAGTACCAGCGTGCATTTGAAATTGAGGGTAATGTATACCAGGTTCATAATCTAAAAAGTATCGTGCTAAATGATACGTTCCTTCTCTCCAATCTTGATCAAGGTTAAGTGTTAAAAAAGAAACTAACATTGCTCGCATTCTAAAATTAATCCATCCCGTTTGTTCAACAGCTCTCATGCACGCATCTATTAATGGATATCCAGTTTGCCCAGTCTTCCATGCTTTGATATATACATCATTTTTTACATGATTTAGTAATTCATAACCACTATTAATACAAGCTGTTTCATAATTACACGCGACTTCAAATTTCTGGATAAAATGACAATGCCAATGTAAACGTGTAAGCATAGCTGAGAAAGCATTACTATTTTTAGTACCATTAGGATGTGTTCCTATAAATTGAAAAGCTTGCTTAATGCTTATATTACCCCAGGCTAAGTAAGGCGATAATCTGCTACAAGACATTCTACTTTCGGTAGGTTTGGAAATAGATTTCTGATAATTAAATCCTCTCTTCTCGGTAAAAGATCTTAAATATCTCCATGCATTTTTCTCGCCAGCAGGTTGATATTGTTTAGGATAGGCTAATAATTGCGTTTTTAATTCTTCAGGAAGTGAAAAAGGATGTTCAAATGTTTTTTGATTAGAAGTCGAATACCTGTTTTGGATAACAGGCTCATGCATTTTAGTATGCCATTTTTTATTCCAAAGAGTTCTATTCTTAATACCTCTGAAAATTCCATCACGTTGCGATTCAATCCATTTAATATTATGATTTTTACAGAAAGAATATACTTTTTTATCACGTTCCCATGTAATTTGAGTACCACTTTCCTGAAAACTGAAGAGATGTTTTATCTTAAAAAACTCTTTGATATAATCGAATACTTCAGGTACTTCTGCGTAGAAAATAGTAACATTTCTATTGAAGTTTGCTAAGACTTCATTTAATGAGCGGATAGAATGATATGTGAATTGTAAGTGTCTAATACTAGTATCTGGATATACAATTATTGAAGGTTCAAATACATAAATAATTAGGTAAGGAATTCCTGCCTTTTCAGCTTTAAATAACGGTTCATGATCTTGAGAACGAATATCTCGTTTTAACCAAACTATATTTATAGATTGTTTTTCCAATTAAGAGGTGTTAGTTTAAACATTGATACATAAAAATACGCAATGTTTAACTAAATATAAATCTTACTGGATAAAACAATTTTAGATTTTTTAAATAATGTAAAAATTATTATTCTTTTATCTAAGATTACAGAATGATTTTAAAGGTGGTAAAGAGAATTAAGAGATGTTAACTAAATAACGTATATGTTAAGTAGAGAAATAGCTTTCAATTAAAAAATAAAGAGATTGGTGCAAATCACCAATCTCTTTATTTTTTACTAGCCACTAATTGTACCAGTTCTTAAATCATCATCATCATTTGTATTATTATTGGCATTACCACCAACAATATGTTTTAGATTATTGATTTTTGCAATTTGAAACTTTTTTATACCTAATTTTTGCTTTTTTTCATTTTTTTTCATGAATAAATGTTTTATAAATTATTGGTTTGTGGAAATATATCATAAAAAACTTGAGTAAAGTTATTTAAGTTTATTGAAATTTATAAATATCAACAATAAAAATTGTTTTTAAACTTCTGTAAATTAAGTTTTTATTTGTTTTTTAGTTCTAATTGTTTAATAAAGTAAGAAGGATAGATTCCTGTTTTTTTATGAAACGCGTTTGTGAAAGATTGTGCTGTATTAAACCCAGAATCTTGAGCAATAGCTTTGATTGTAAATGATCTAAATTTAGGATCTTTTGATAATTTATCAATAGCAAAGTCAATTCTAAGATTGTTCAAATAATGTGCGAAATTTGTGTTTTTTGTTACATTTATAACTTTCGAAAGATATGTGCTGTTTGTGTTTAATTCTTTTGCTAATGAATTTAAGGTATATTTTTTATGCAGAAACTGATTAGTACTTTCAAACTTCTCTAATTTTACTAGGATTTTTTCTATTAGATGTTCTGGAATTCCAAGAGTAGGAACCTTCGCTAATTCGACGGTATCTTCGTCATTTTTTACAGCTCTACTTTTAACTTCTTTGATTAGTTGATTGTATCGATGTTTGTTATTGAAATTTCTTTTTATAAAATAAATTAAAACTGCAAGAAAAATTAATGCAATTATTGTAAGTAGTATTAATCTGGTATTGAGTTGTTTTTTATTTGAGTTCAACAAAGAAATTAAACTATCTCTATCTTGTATAAGTTTTGGAGTATCATATTTTTTGGTGATATTTTTTTTGAGATACTTATAATTTGTATCTAAAATACTATCAAACTTTATAAGAGATTTGGTGTAACTTAATTCACTTGTCAAATCGTTATTTTTCTGAGCATCTTCAATTAAGTAACTATAAACATTTATAAGTTCAGGCGTAACGTCGTTCGTTTGTTGGATAATAGAATCTACATCTTTAAAGTATTGTGTAGCCTGTTTATTTTTGTTTAAATTAATTAAAGATCGTCCAATATAATAATTACATAATGCAATTCTAGTTTCTTGATTATCCAGTCTATGAAGTATTTCTTTTGACTTTTTTAAGCTGTCGCAAGCAATTAGATATTGTTTGTCAAAAAAGTGGTTGATACCAGAGTTTAATACAAAATAGGAATATGTTTCATCATCTTTAAATCTAAGCGATAGATTAATACCTTTTTTCGTAGTTTCATTAGCTAGTTTATATTTATATGAATATACATATGAATCTGCTAAAGCATATAAAACTCTATGATATACACTAAAATATTCTTTGTTTTCTTTATTTTTTTCAATTAAATCAATAGAATATTTAAATATCTTCTGAGCTTCATCTCTATCTCCTAAAATATTTTTCAGTAGACCAATATTAAAATTTATAACAAATTCTTGAAATTGATTTTTATTCTTTTTCGCAAATTGGAGGGCATTTAAATATTGATTTAATGCTTCTTTAGACTTACCAAGTTCATAAAGAACATTGCCTTTTATTATAAATCCTTTGGCTGGGTACTTCTTATGATCCAAATCTTTTGAAATCAAAATAATACTATCTGCATATTTCAATTTCACCTCTCCATAACAAAGATCTGCCAAAAGCTTATACCCTTTAGCAATTTGAATTTTATTGTTTTTTGTTTTTGCGTTAGTTAAATATTTTTTTGCATATTCTTCTTTTAGAGAATTTGTTTTAGCGTTTTTGTAATTATGTTCTAACTCTAAGTATAATGATTTCTCACTTTTCTGTCCTGTTACCAATAATGGTAAGCAAATAAGGAATGTTATTATAGAATATTTATACTTCAATTTTTTGTGTTTTATTTTTCGCATTAACTACATTATAATAACGATATAAAAAATCGTAGCAAACCAATTCATGTAAACGTTGTTTGTCTCTAAAAAGACGATTAATGGTCATGTGTACATAACTAGAAACTAATTTGAAATCTGGATTATTTATTTTTGAAATAACAGGCTTCAACATTCCGTCCCTTACTTTTAAAATATCTGTAAGTGGCAAATATAGATTATCTATATCTTGTGACATAAATTGCTCTAGTTTGTTTTTTGTTATCTGATATTTTAAATTTAACTTTTTACTAAATTTTTTATCTACTTTAAATTCTTTTCTAAAGGAATCATTGTTTTTCTTTGAAAAAGAAACTTTTTCCTCTGTATTAAGTTCAAACATAGAAAGAATGGCATCGATACTTTTCAAAGCAAATAAAAAAAGGATTTCATCATCTTGTATTAAATCTAACGCATTAATACAGGTCATGCTATCTACGAAAAAAAAATCTTCAGAGTTAATAATGTTAGCTTTTCCGTATCGTTCCATTTCTCTTTGATACGTGTCTAGTTTTATATTCCAGACCAAACCAGATTCCATGTGGGGTTTGATGGCGTTTTTGAATTCTTCAATAACATGAATAAGATTAGATAATTCGGGACAGTGAAACCTTATTCTTATATGATTATCGGGATCAATGTATCTTATAAAAAACCATTTGTCAATTACTTTATCGTTCAATAAATTTTTAACTAAAGGCTTAACAGTTTCAGCTAATATGGAATCAGAAGTTCTATTACCACAATAAATTTTATAATAAATCCATTCCTCGCCTATGATAAAATCTCGTTTCAATTGCATTAGTTTTTTTCGTTAAAAACAACTACAAATTGATTTGCAAAATCTTTTTGATTTTGTTTAACAATTGTTGACTTTTCCATTAAAAACTCTTCCAAAATAAATTCTTTTTTTGATTTAATCTGTTGTAATAACAATTTTACAGTGTCTTTATTTTCTAAATTTATTAAAAGCAGGTTGTCACCTTCTTTTAACTGTACTAGTTTTGGGAGTTTTCTTAATTCTTTCCAAATCGAAAAAGTATTCATTAATAAAATATCATTATTAGTATCTATTGCTTTAAGAAACTCTTTAGTTTGGATGTTCCATTTAGCTTTGGAAAGCACTATATTTTTGTACACTACTCTTGGGAGAAAAGTGTATTTGTCGTTTAAGAAAAACCATGAAAAACCAAAATTGGTTATCGTGTTTTGAGACTGTAAATCACATAAAAAATGATAAATTGGTAAACTTTTATTTGAATAATTATGAGCATTTGTTAATCTCGGTGATAACTCTTTGTTTAAAGCTTTTGACCTTAGTATAATTTCACCATTCTTTACGGTAATCGTGATATCGTTAATGTTAATTTGATTCGATATGGGTAAATTAGATTTTCCTAAATAAGGAATTTCATAATTTCTTAAATGTGGTCTTTGTAGAATATTACCGACTCTTGCTTCTGGCAGATGAACTATTTCAGTTAAAAGCTTGTCTTTTGATAATTCTTGTTCTAAAGTGCAAATATTCTTTACCATATCTTTTAATTCTTCATCTCCATAACAAAAGCGAGATAATAGGTTAGCAGCATTTGTGCCTCCCATCGAATTTAGGATGATATAATCTTGATCCTCTATAGTTGTAATTTCAAGAAGCGCAGAAAATGTTTTAGGAAGTTTTTCCCAATTACAATCAATGCTGAGAAAATCTTCATCGGTCAACTCCATAACTTGTACATCACGCGATAAAGCATCCTGTAGCTTATGATGTAAAAAATCATGTACCTTAGTTTTAAGGTAGCTTTTGGATGTATTTATTTGTTTATTAGAAGGAAGAATATCATCTAAAAAAGGAACAGTATTTGAAATAGTATTATTTTGAATATAACCAATACCAGTTTCTATATCCAGAGCATGTGCTAAAGAGACTTCCTTAGTCTCATATCGTGCAATGAACTTTCTTTTAAATTGACGTAGATTTTCATGTGCCGAATTATGGTTATTAATCTTACACAAAAGTGGTAAAACTTTTAAAATAAGATTTCCGTATTTAGTATGCAGTGTATTTTGTTCAGTTGAAATAAAAAAATCAGTTTGTAAGACATACTTTGTATTAAAACGTACATTAATTTTTTCAAGACTCTCATAAATAGCAGCATATTTATCCTCTGTATTAGTTATTTGTTCGTCAAGTAAGGAAATTTTGGATTTTAATGCTGTTAATTTTTTATAAGTGCTGTCACACTTAATCTTTTTTAAGTTGCTTAATAATTTTTCAAAAGATTCGTCACCAGAAACAGAAAGTTCTAATTCACTAATCAATATCTGATTATCTATTAATTCATTAATGAAGTCCGCAGCATCTTCCTTTGTAATATCTTCATCAATTAAACTATTTACTAATTGATTAATCTGCTTACCGCGTATACTGCTTTTTAGTACAAAATCAATATAAGGTGATTTTTCAATGGCTTCGAGTGAGTATTGTCTTTCGTTATCTTGAATCTTGTATTCAATATATCTGTATTGATTTGCAACTGAAAACAAAGTGCTATTAGGAAAATACAATAATTCTTTTCTAACAGCAGTTTCCTTTTCCACAGAATCTAGCAAAGCTGTTACATAATTCATGTCGAGGCGTGTATGTCGTTTGTGCTTAATATTATCTGATAGTGATATTTTTGAGTCGTTTAAAAATTGACCAATACTAATACCAGAGAATAAGCCAAAAGGCGTGCATCGAGTAGAAGCTCTAATAATATATTTTAAAAAAGTTAGTTTAAGACGTTCCCTTTTTTTAAGATCAGTAATTTCTCCTCGAACCCACTTAGAAAGTTCCTTATGTAAATAAGGAGATGCTAAAAATATAGCTTCTTTTACTATTGGGTTTTTCCATTGAGAATCAAAAAAAGTACTATTAATTTCATCTTCTTCAATAATGCTTTTAACAGAATCTAAAGGAAGAATTGGTGTTCTCAAGCAGTATTGCTTATTAAAACGATATGGTATTTTACTGTTTTTCAATTGTTTTTTATAGTACTATTCTAACAAAGATAAATATTTTAACCGTATTTGCTGTTTTTGTTATAAGTGTCTGTAAGTGATGTTTTTGAAGGTTTTAGAGGTTGTTGTGATTTATAAATTTCATGTTGAAATTTATAAATGGAATTTACTAACTCTTTTTTGATAAGTAACGAATTGCTAGTTTTCAATTTTGAAATTTCTATGGGGAAACTTTATAAAATTATTTTATCATTATTGATAATGATACCTTTTGTTGTGTGCTCACAAGTATCTATCAAAGGAGTTGTAAAAAATCGCAATAATGAACCAGTAAAATATGCTAATGTAGTATTAATGGATGTTAATAACACCATTGTTGTTGGAACGATTACAGATGTAGAAGGAAAATTTGAATTAAGTTTCACTAAGGAATGTGAATGTAAATTATCGATTAGTTTTTTAGGATATGAAAATTGGAGTAAGAATATAACAAAAGAAGATAATGATTTGGGTAGGATAGAACTAATTGAAAAAATGTCTCAATTAGATGAAATATCAATAACCTCAAGAAAGAAAGTAATAACAAAGGTTGGAAAAAAATTAATTTTCAACGTAGAAAATAGCAAAGAGGTTTCTGGTTTAGACGGATTAGAAACGTTAAAATTTGCACCAAGAATTGATCCTACTAGTGATTGCCCTAGTGTCTTTGGAAAGAGCGTTACAGTTATACATATAGATGGACGTCCCTCGAATCAATCCAATGCAAGTATATGCAAGTATTTAGCTACACTGCGCTCGGACCAAATAAAAAGAATAGAAGTAATCACTAGTACTTCAGCTAAATATGATGCTGAAGGAAATAAGGCTATAATAAACATAGTTTTAAAAGGAAAGAAAAATGTAGGTTTCGACGGGTCTACTTCTTTACAATACAATCAAAGAACTTACGAAACGCTTTGGCCGTCCACATCATTAACTTATTCAAACAAGAAACTTTCAACCTCACTTAATGTATCATATTTTGATGAAAAGCAGAAAAATGATATATCAAGTGATATTCTTTTTAGTGGATCTTCAAGACAAATAGAAACAGTTAAAAGACCTCATATAAAAGGATTTATAGGTAATTTGAATTTGAATTATGAAATGTCTCCTAAGTTGGATGCAGGTTTTAGATTGAGTACTAACTTTAATACAACTGACGAGAAAGCACTAACAGGAACGAGTTATAAGAATATTACTACACAATCTATAGATTCTACCTCGATTCTTCCTACAAAAGGAAATCTTGATTATGAATATTATGCTCTAACATTATACATTGATTTTAAATTAGATACATTAGGTTCTAAACTTAAAGTAAGTGCAAATACTTTGAGGAGAATACAAAGTGATAACAAGAGACTAAAATCAACTATATTTTCAGGGAATTCATCTAATACGATTCGCTCTGAATCTGCTCTTAACAATTCTGATTTCAATTATAAAGTTAATTCAGTTATTGCCGATGTTGAAATCTCTAATGAAAATACCAAGTGGGAATTTGGAAGTAAAGTCACACTAATTAATAATAATAGTGATATTTCTTTTTTCAATACAAATAGTGGAACACCTGTATTAGATACAAACCAAAGTAATCTTTTCTTGTATGATGAAACAATTTTGGCAGCATACTTATCTTTTGATTCGTACCATTGGAAAGAATGGTTTATACAATTAGGATTGAGATTTGAAAACACAAAAACAAAAGGTAAATCAGTAACATTAAATCAAGTAAATAACAACAATTATAATAATGTTTTTCCGTCTGCATATGTTAGCTATGACCCAAATAAAAAACATTCTTTTTCATTAGGGTATTCTACAAGTATTAATAGGCCAAGATTTTACAGTGTTAATCCTTTTAGAAATTATATTGATTTTTTTAGTTATTCGGAAGGAAACCCACAATTACTTCCTTCATATACTCACAGTATAGAATTATCATACATACTTAAGAATAATCTATCATTTTTTATCAGTAATAATTTCACCAATGATTCTTTTGATTATCTAACATTAACTTCTCAGGATAATAATTTAGAAATAACAAGTCCGAAAAATTATTTTGATCAATATACTTTAGATTTTGATGTAAGGTATAATTGGAAACCTAAAAAATGGCTTAGTAATCGATTCTCGTTAAATTGGTCGTATTCAAGATCTACTTCTGATATCCCAGAAGTTACATTGGCAAGGCTTACAGGAAGTGGATTAACATTATCGTCGAGCAGTGTTTTTATGGTCAATAAGAAAAAAGAAAATAAATTATATCTGCGATTTTCTCAAAATTTACCATCTACAGATGGTTTCGTAAAAACAGCCAATTCAGCTAACCTAACTATCGGAGGCGTATTTCACTTTTTTGATAAAAATTTAATATTACAATTACAAGCACGTGATGTTTTTAGGCAACAAAGAATTATAGCTGTAGAGAATTATCAAAATTATAGATATGAATCCAGAACATATAATGACGCACAAGCATTTATTTGTATGCTTACGTATAAATTCGGTAATAAAAAATCAAAGAGAAAACAGCGAAATGTTGATCAGTCAGAACAGGGGAGAATGAATTGATTAATAGGTTGTAAATCTTTTTTGCAATTATAATAACTACATCTTGAGTATGAAATTAAATAAGGGAAAAAGGTTGATGCCTAACTCAAAGAAGACCATTGTATAATTAATTAAATAAATCAATAATTATGAAATCATTAATTTTAAGTGAATTCGATTCTAGTAAATTATCTGTAGAAGAAATGACTGGAACAAAAGGGGGATCAACACTTACTAACGGTAAGGCAACGTCTTGTAGTTCAGGAGATTCTGATTCTGGAAAAAGAGATTCAGATGATAATTCTGGAGGTACTAAATTACAATCAGCTATCGCGTAAGCAAGCTTAAGCAATACTGTATATTCAATTGAATATACAGTATTGTATTTATTAAAAATAAATAAGGGGATTATTTTTAATTATACAAACTTTAAAACTTCAATTGTCGATCGTTAATGTCGACTATTAATCTACTAAAAATATTAATTTGATACTTATTTTTTCAATACCATACGATTATGCTACAAACGAAGTAGTTAAAAGACTTAAATATCAAGGTCAAGAAGTTGTCCGTATTAATAGAAACGAAGGTGTTTTCAAGTTTTGTAAAATAACTGAAAAAGAAATTCTATTCGAAGATAAAAAGAAGAATAAAGTATACAATTTATTAGATGCAAAAAGCTGTTGGTGGAGAAGAACAGGGTTATCTAAAGAGAACTTTTTAAGAAGTGATAAAAAATTAGATTTAAGCGCAGATGGTATTAGCTTAAATTCCTTAACTCAAGGAGAATCGAACACCTTATCTATGGAAGCTGATAGCTTAATAGATTACATTCACACTAAAATTTTTAATTCGTGTAAAGTAAATATAGGAAGTCCCTCAACCTTTGATCTTAACAAGCTTAATGTACTTGAACTAGCCAGTAAACATGGACTTAAAGTCCCTCAATATGAAATTGTTTCAAACCTAAACCAGATAGAGAATAATAGTTTTTCAGAAGATAAATTTGTTACCAAAGCTATTTGTGAAGGTATTTTCAATATAATTGGAATTCATCAATTTACTTCTTACACTGAATCGTATGATGTAAAAGAGTTTCCTAGTGAACAGAATAATATTAATGTTTTTCCTTCGCTAGTTATGGAACAAATAGAAAAAGAAATAGAAATACGTGCTTTCTTCTTAGCAGGAGTATTTTATTCTATGGCGATTTTCTCTCAGACAAATGAACAAACAAAGGTTGATTTTAGGAAATACGATGAAGTGAAACCTAATAAATGCGAACCATTCATCTTGCCAAAATCAATTGAAGAAAAATTGAAAAGAATATTTAAAGAACTTGATCTTAATTGTGGTTCAGTAGATATTATACTAGATACTAATGGCGATTATGTTTTTTTAGAAATTAATCCTATTGGCCAATATAATATGACGAGTGAGCCGTGTAATTATAATTTAGATTATGTAATTGCTAACTATTTAACTAATATTTAAATTATGGAATTAGAGTATAATAAAATAGAACTTACAAATAGTGAATTAGAAGGATTACCTCTTTCTTTCAAGAAATTTAAATACAGTAAAATGGCAAGTATAGATGAAGAGAAAAAGCTTATTTATTACGATACACATCTTTTAACTAATGAGATGAGAAATGCAATTCCAGTAAGAAAAATCTGTAAAATTAATATCAAGTAATACATAACACTATGAATAAATATTCTGAGACAGATAAGTTTGTATTGTCTTCATCGTGTAAAGTTGTTAAAGGCGCTAAAAGAAGTGTTTTAATTGATTATCAGCGTACAGATGTAAGAACGATTTCTAATGATTATGCTGATCTAATTGAAAAGATAGATAGACAATCTATATCATCAGTAAAAAAAGATATTAATGAAAGTTCACATGAGCAATTCGAGAAATTTCTCACGTTCTTATTATCAAATGAGTTTGGTTTTATAACTGAAAATTTGAATTCATATCCGGAAATATCTAATGAACTCCACGATGAGCATATAAATTTATTAGATGGAATTATTGAGATACATGAAGAACGATATAGCTTAGATGATTTTAAAAAAATCATTAATGAGTTTGACGATTTATTATGTAGTAGCATCCAATTAAGAATACTTTCCAAATCGAATATAACGTTCATTAAAGAAGTATTAAGTGTCTTTAAAAAGACGAATATTTCTTATGTTGAAATGCATGTAAAAGAAGGAGAAAAAGATAAAGATATTTATCATGGTTTGATTAATGACCACACGAAACTCACCGAAGTATTTTTATATAGTTGCGATAAAAACGAAACGATTGAAGTAGTTAATGAACAGGAAGGACATTATCAATTATCATTAGGAAATATTCATTGTCAAACATCATCATTAGACGAATCAATATGTGGAATTATTAATTTCAAAGATTTAACTTTTGGGGAGTTTAGTATGCACAACCTTTTAAAAAACCATAATGGATGCTTGTATAAAAAGCTAACAATTGATTCTTACGGTAATATTAAAAACTGTCCGTCTATTAATCAGCACTTTGGACATCATTCTGAAGTTGAGCTAAAAACAATAATAAAAAATAAGGAGTTTAAGTTTTTAGGAACCATAAAAAAAGATGAAATAGAAATTTGTAAAGATTGTGAGTTCAGGTACAATTGTACAGATTGTAGAGCATTCATCAAAGATTCAAATAATAAATATTCAAAACCCCTCAAATGCGGTTACGATCCGTATACAAACACATGGGAAGAATGGAGTGAAAATCCATTGAAATCAACAGTAGTAGAGTACGGTAGTTAATAAAAAAGGCTAAATGATAAAAAGATTTCCGCATTACCATCAACCAGACTCAAAAGATTGTGGTCCAACTTGTTTAAAGATAATTACAAAACATCACGGTAAAGGCATTGACTTATCATTCATTAGAGAAGTATCTGAAACCAACAGAGGAGGAAGTAGTCTCTTAGGATTAAGTAATGCTGCAGAAGATTTAGGCATGAGGTCTTTAGGAGTGAAAATCGATTTAGCAAAACTTCATAAAGCGCCTTTACCATGTATTCTTCATTGGAATAAAAGTCATTATGTAGTTTTATATAAAATTAAGAAAAAGGAATATTTTATTTCTGACCCTGCTCACGGATTACTTCGCTATTCAGAGAAAGAGTTCTTAAATAATTGGATTGGTGATGAAGAAGATAATGAAACCATTAAAGGAAAAGTACTTCTTCTTGAACCTACTCCAAAACTTTTAGAAGGTGATTTCCCAAAAGAAAAGTCAAGTTTATCCATAACTTTTGCCTTAAAATATGTCTTGAAATACAAGAAGTTTCTATGGCAATTAATCTTTGGACTGCTTGCTGGAAGTTTATTACAACTGATTTTTCCGTTTCTTACTCAAGCTATTGTAGATGTAGGAATTGAAAATCAAGATTTAAATTTCATCTATTTAATACTACTTGCTCAGTTACTTCTTTTTGTGGGAAGAACTTCTATAGAAATTATTAGAAGCTGGATTTTACTTCATTTAAGTGTTAGAATCAACATCTCGTTATTGTCTGATTTTTTTATAAAATTAATGAAGTTACCAATTGCATTTTTTGACACACGAACAACAGGCGACATTCTTCAAAGGATTAATGACCATGAACGTATAGAAAGGATTCTTACAAATTCATCATTAAGAGTATTGTTTTCAATAATGACTTTATTAATCTTCGGACTTATACTCGTATACTATAATGTGGAAATATTTTTAGTATTCACAATAGGAAGTTTTCTTTATTTCGGTTGGATACTTTTTTTCTTAAGAAGACGAGCAGAATTAGACTATAAAAGATTTACAAAAGTTAGTGAAGAACAAAGTCAAGTTATTGAGCTTATCAATGGAATGCAAGAGATAAAGCTTAACAATGCAGAAAGTCAAATGCGATGGAGCTGGGAAGATTTACAGGTAAAACTTTTTAAAATAGCCATGGATGGCTTGAAGCTTGAGCAACTTCAAAATGTAGGGTCTGACTCAATAAACGAACTTAAAAATATTATAATTACTGTACTTTCAGCAAAATTAGTTATCGATGGTGAAATAACATTAGGAATGATGTTAGCGATCTCATATATCGTTGGTCAATTAAATGCACCCATTTCTCAATTAATGAATTTTATAAGAGAACTACAAGATGCAAAATTATCTCTAGACCGATTATCAGAAATTCATAATAAAGAAGATGAGGAAGAGAATTCTGAAAATATGCTACACAAAATAGATGCTGATGCTGATTTAAATATTGAAAACTTAACCTTTAGATATCCTGGTACCGAGATTGAAGTTTTAAAAAGCATGAATTTAAAAATTCCATCTAAAAAAATAACAGCAATAGTAGGTGTAAGTGGAAGTGGAAAAACTACTTTGATGAAGTTATTATTAAAGTTTTATAACCTTAATGAAGGAGATATTTTTATAGGAAAAGATAATTTGAGTGATGTTTATCAGCAGGCTTGGAGAAAACATACGGGTGTAGTAATGCAAGAAGGTTATCTTTTTAATAACACTATAGCTAAGAATATAGCTATTGGATGTGATTTTATAGATATTGAAAAATTAGAACATGCTATAAACGTAGCTAACATAGGGGATTATATAGATAGTTTACCCATGGGGTATGAAACTAAAATTGGGATGAATGGTGAAGGACTTAGTACAGGGCAAAAACAACGGATATTGATAGCTAGAGCAGTGTATAAAAGACCAAGTTTTTTGTTTTTCGACGAAGCAACAAGTGCCTTAGATGCAAATAATGAGAGTAAAATAATGGAGAATTTAAACTTGTTTTTCAAAAATAGAACAGTAGTAGTAATAGCTCATCGATTAAGTACAGTAAAAAATGCAGATCAAATTGTTGTTATTGATCAAGGTAGAATAGCAGAGATAGGAAACCATACTGAATTAACTAACCTGAAAGGAAAGTATTATCACTTAGTTAAGAATCAATTAGAACTAGGAAGTTAAATAAATTTAAAAACTAAAGTTTTGCCTAAAGAAGAACGTCAAAAAAGTATGAGAAGCCAACATGTCCAAGAACTCATGGATAAAGTTCCTAATTGGATTATTCGTTGGGGAAACTTGGTGCTTTTATTCATTACTTTTTCAATATTCCTGCTGTCCTGGATTATTAAATATCCTGAAACTATTTCCTGTGAGGTACTTGTTAAATCTAGTCCTAACGTTTATCAAGGATATTCAAGAACCAATGCAATACTAGATTCTGTTTTTGTTAAAGATGGAGGTGTGATAACTAAAAATCATCCTATTTTAACGACTATAGCATTAACTAATAACAATTATTCTGGAGAAAAAGAAAGTAAAAAAGTTAAAGAGGTAAAACAAGATACTCTAATTTCAGATTTTAGTAAAGGAATAATCTATTATACTAAAAAGTGGAGAAAAGGAGAAAAAATAACTGCTGGGGTACATTTATTTAATATTGTACCACAACATATAAATAACTATTTAGCAGAGCTTAAGATACCAGTTCGAGAAGCAAAAAAAATAAAATTAGGACAGGCAGTAAAAATTAAACTTAAAGATTATCCGTATAAAGAAAATGGCATAATCACAGGTCAGGTTGATGGTATTGCAGCGATTCATAATACAGATGGATTTAATACTGTTACTGTTATTTTACCGAAAAAAATGATTACTTCTTTTGATAAGAAAGTTGATTTCAAACAAGACATGGAGGGTAGTGCAGAAGTTGTTATTCAAGACTTAAGATTACTAGAACGATTTCTCTCACCCTTCCGAGAAATTTTAGGAAAATAATTATTTGAATTTGAATTGTAAACTTTTAAAAGTAAGGGTACAATTTTTTGATTAATTAGATGTAAATGTTAACTATAGACCATCTTTTAATCAAGTAAAATACCACACGTAAAGTGTGGTATTTTTTAATATTTTAATCAAGATTTAGTATGCCATTTCTACTATTTCCTGAACGTTGTCTGGTGTTAAAGATTTATGCTCACCTAATCCTGTCCAGCCACGATCGGTAAATCGTTTCGCTATAGTTTCAGCAGTTCCTTTATATTCATCTGTATATTTAGATAGTTTGGTTTCGATACCTAAACCATTAAAAAATTCCTCAGTTTTCTGGATTGCTGCTTTCGCTTTTTCTTCTGTATCTCCTTCGGTTATATTCCAAACTCGTTCACCATATTGTGCTAACTTTTCTTTTTTAGTATCTAAGTTAAATTTGTAGTGGCTTGGTGCTATGATAGCTAAAGTTCTAGCATGATCAATTCCAAATAAAGCTGTTAGTTCATGACCAATACCATGTACTGCCCAATCGGTAGGAACACCTTTTTGGATTAAACCGTTTAAAGCCATCGTACAACTCCACATGAAACTTGCTGTTGCTTTGTAATCTGTAGGATCTTTTAATACTTTAGGAGCTACTTCAGTTAAGGTTTGTAGAATACTTTCAGCAAAACGATCCTGTAATAGTGCACCTATCGGATATGTTAAATACTGTTCTAAGACATGCATAAAAGCGTCTGTAATTCCGTTTGCAAGTTGTCGTTCAGGAATAGAAGTTACTACTTGTGGATCTAACACTGAAAACTCAGGAAATAATCCAGGGCCACCCATGGCAAGTTTTTGTTTTGTTTCTTTTCTAGTAATAACTGCTCCAGAATTCATTTCAGAACCTGTAGCTGGTAATGTTAATACAGTACCAAAAGGCATTCCTTTTTCTGTCTTAATTCCCTTTTCTAAAATATCCCATGGTGTATCTCCATCATATAATGCTGCTGCAGATAAAAATTTGGTTCCATCGATTACTGAACCACCACCAACAGCTAATAAATAAGTTATCTTTTCTTCTTTAATAACTTCTAAAGCTTTTAAGAGCGTATCATATTCTGGGTTTGCTGGTATTCCACCAAATTCAATGGTTTCTATGTCTGATAAAGCAGCTTTTACTTGATCGTAAATTCCATTTTTTTTAATACTTCCTCCACCGTATAGTAAAAGTACTTTGGCTTCTGAAGGTATTTCTGTTGTTATTTTTGCTATTGTATCCTTACCGAAAATAATTTTAGTAGGATTCTTAAATTCAAAATTGTTCATTGCGTTGTGTTTTAATGTATTTCTGTTACTAAATCCTCTGTACTTTTTCTAACTTTAACTAAGTCTACAAGCCAATCTTTTTCAGGTGCTCTTTTACCAATTGGTAATAAAACTGTACTACGAAGCCCTTTTGCTCTTAAATCTAAGATTTCATCTACAGCTTTTGGGTCGAAACCTTCCAAAGGCGTAGCATCAAGCTTTTCATAAGCTGCCGCTGCAATAGCCAATGCAAATGCTATGTAGGCTTGTTTTGAAGCGTGATTAAAGTTTTCTTCCTCGTCTTTTTGTGGATATGAATCTAGAAGCATTTTTCTGTAATTCTCCCAACCTTCATTTTTAAAACCACGAATTTCGTTGGTTAAATCGAACATATAATTAATTCTGTCCGCAGTGTAAGTATCCCAAGCTGCGAAAACCAGAAGGTGAGAGCAGTCGCTAATCACAGATTGATTCCAAGCGATAGGTTTAATTTGTTCTTTAATATCCTGATTTGTAATTACAAAAATTTCAAAAGGTTGCAAGCCACTTGAAGTAGGAGCCAATCGTGCAGCTTCTATAATTCGGTCAATTTTTTCTTGAGCTACTTTTTCGCCGTTCATTGCTTTAGCGGCGTATCTCCAGTTTAGTTTATCTAATAATTCCATTGTGTGTGCTTTTTTATAATTTAATACTATTCCAAGCTGCCTGATAGGCTTCTTCTATATGTTTACTTTCTATTTTAAATACACCTTGTTGTTGCATAACTACTAAAAATGAAAGCGGATTAATTGTATATGCATAGAGCAAATAATCTGACAGAGGTTTTATAACACGCTGTTCTTTTCCACGTTTCCATAAATCAATTAGTGGTTCTAAGTGTTTTATTCCCTCTTGTCTACTGTATTGATCAATGATAGGTGTGTTATCACATTGTCCTAAAAACATAGCATTATCTATTTGTTGAGTTTTGAACTCAGCAATTCTTTTCCAGATAACTTCAAAACCATCTTTAACAGACATTTGTTCAGAATACTGTTCAAAAGCATACTGTGTAAAAGCTTGTTTGATTTCTATGTATACTTTATTAACAAGATCTTGTTTGTTTTCAAAGTATAAATAAATAGTTGCAGGAGAAACATTTGCCATTTTAGCTATCTTGGAGATAGGAGTGGCATGAAATCCATTGTTATTAACCAAAGAAACAGTCGCTTCAACAAGTGCTTTTCGTTTTATTTCACTTTTAGATAATTCAGTCATGATATAAATTCTGATACAAATATACTAAAAAAAATGAACGTTCATTCTTTTTTGATGTATTTTGTTTATGTTTTTTGTAAATAAGATAAACAAAATGGTATTTTTGTATAATCATTATTTTTTTGAATAGATACAAATACGTATTCAGAAAGAAGCTTAATGGGCATTAAATTTTTATTCAAACAAGGAATTTTAGTCACTTTTAATAAAGTTCTTGTTTAGTAAGTAACCAGTTGTTTAATTATCAAAATCCTATAATCATGAAGATAATCCGTGACGCAAAGCTATTTTCAAAGGTTTCAAAAGAGGCTAAGAAAACTTCAATTTATACTATTACCATAAACGATATTACTAATAAACCTATTGTACTTTCCGAATTTAAAGGAAAAAAAATCTTATTTGTAAACGTGGCTTCTAAATGTGGTTTTACCAAACAATATGAGGAATTACAGCAACTGAGTGATCATTATAAAGAACGCTTAGTTGTAATTGGGTTACCTTGTAATCAGTTCGGTAGTCAAGAGCCTGGTAGTGCAAGTCAAATTCAAGAATTTTGCACATTAAATTTTGGAGTAACTTTTTTACTTACTGAAAAAATAAAGGTTAAAGGAGACAAGCAACATCCATTATATAAATGGTTAACTTCTGAAGAGTTGAATGGTAAAAAGAGTTCTAAAGTTAAGTGGAATTTTCAAAAGTATTTGGTAGATGAGAATGGAAATCTAATTGATTATTATTACGCTTCAACAAAGCCTATGAGTTCAAAATTAATTAAGCATTTATAAAAGTTTACGAATAAATGAATAGCTATCTAAGATCACTAAAAAGCTTTATCAATATTATAGCTAGTGTTTAATAAACATATCTTTTAAATACTAAACAACCACAAGAAATAAGTTCTATTTATTGTGGTTGTTTAGTTTAATAATTTAAGATTTAAAACGAAGTATTCAATAGATCTCCGCTTAGTTGTAATAGTTGTAGTTCTAATAATTTAGCATCATATTTTGCATTATTTAAAGAAGCTTTTGCATTCAATAAATTAAGCTGCGCTTGCCTAAATTCTATAGAATTAATTTGACCTAATTTAAATTGTTCCATAGTTCTGTCAAAATTATTTTGATTGGTCACTACGTTTTGTTCTTGAACTTTTAAAATGAATAATCTGTTTTGATAATCTTCCCAAGTATTCTTTAGATTGTTTTGTAACGTTTCTTCCTCTAATTCGAGAGCAATTTTCTGATTTTCTAATGCTATCTTAGAATTAGCAACTCTAGTTTTAGTAGCACCTCCATCAAATAAGTTCCAAGTTAAATTTAACCCAGCATTTAAACCGTTTGCTGTAGTTGTAGAAGGATCAAAAAATGGAGTTTGTGGATTTTCACTTCTACTCCATTGGTAAGATGACGATAAATCTAAACGAGGTAAATAACTCGCTTTATTAACCTTAATGTTAAATTCATTAATAGCTAAGTTCTTTTTATTTTGCTGTATGGTAATGTTATTTGTTTTAGATTTAGCAACCAAATTTTCATAATTTAATATAGTACTAAAGTTTACTTCAGTTTCTACATCATAATCACTAGTCTTTTTTGTACCAAGAATAATATTTAAATTACGTTTGGCATTAGTAAATTGTTGTTTCGTATTTACATAAGCGATACTATCATTATTAACGTCTACTTCAGCATTTAGTAATAATAATTTAGATGATTGTCCATAATCATATCTGTATTGCGCTCTTTTTAAGCGGTCTTTTGATATTTTTAAAATAGTAGCCAAGTTCGATGTGTTTTCTGAAAGTCTTGCTATTTGAAAATATAAGGTAAAGAGTTGTAAATATGTATTTTCTATAGTCGCCTTTGCTTGCAGTTCTGTTAAATTGTAACGTTCTTTAAGTTGTTTATAATTATATCGTCTGCCTAAACCATCAAAAATCGTATAGTTAAGATTTACAGCAGCGTTATAAGATTTAGTAACTGCACCTTCAATATTTCTCTCTATTGGAGTTTCACTTTGAATTATAGTATTTTGTGAATTCCTCCTATAATTTGCTCCAGCAGATGTAGAAACGGTAGGTAAGAAACCTGAATTATAAATGCTAGCGTTATTTTTAGCAACTTTTAAATCGTTGTTTGCTATTCTAATACCATAATTATTAGCCAAAGTAATTGCTAGAGCTTCTTTTTTAGTTAAAATTTCTTGGGCTATTAACGAATATGAAAATAGTAATGCGATACCAAGTATATTGTTTTTAATGCTCATCTTCTTGATCAAAATTAGATTCTATAATTGCTCTTTCAACTTCTTCTTTAGTAACATGCCTGTCTGTTCTCAACCATTTAACACCAACTTTAATTGAATTGGATACCGACAATAGCATTGGTAACATAATTAATGTTAACACCGTAGCTATGGCAATTCCATAAGCAATTGATATTGCCATTGGTATTAAAAATTGTGCCTGACGACTTTTCTCTAACATTAAAGGAGCTAAACCAGCAATGGTTGTTAAAGAAGTTAGAAAAATAGCCCTAAAACGAGATTTTCCTGCTTCTATTAATGCGGCATCGTATTTCATGCCTTCTTTTAAATAACTATTGAATTTTCCTATTAAAACCAATCCGTCATTAACCATAATTCCAATAAGTGCTATTATTCCTAAAAAAGATAGAATTCCAATAGCAAAATCGTGAATAAAGTGTCCCCAAACAACGCCAATCATACTAAAAGGAATCATAATAATTAATAAGATAGGTTGGCTATAAGAACGGAATGTAAATGCAATTACAATATAGATTAAGCCTAAAATTACCCAGCCAACCGTTCCAAGTGAGTTGGTGGTTTTATTACGCTCTCTATTTTGACCTTCATAAAGTGGAGTTACTGTAGGATATTTTGAAATAATCTCTGGCATAATACGTGTTTTAATATCCTCTAAAGTTTCCACAGGACTTCCTTTAAAAGCTTTTAAATCGGCAGTTACTTGAATTTCGCGTTGTCCTTTCAAATGATTAATTGCAATATCTCCTCGTTCAATTTCATAAGTTGCAATTTCTAAAAAAGGAATCCGTGTTCCAGTAGGAGTAATAATTCGCATATCGTCTAAATTCTTTATAGAAGATCTGTCTTTCTTATCGTAACGTACCCAAACTTTAATTTCGTCTTGGCCACGTTGAAAGCGCTGTGCTTGAAAACCAAAGAAACCAGCTCTGATTTGCGACATCACCGATTGTAAGTTAAGTCCTAAAACATAGGCGTTATCTTTTAACTGTACTTTAATTTCTTTAATACCTGAAGGATCGTTATCAGATACATCTTTTAATTGTGGGTTATTCTCAAGTTCAAGTTTTAATTCTTTCTTAGCAGCCTTTAGCTCTTTAATATTATTTCCTAATAAAGAAACAGCTACAGGGCTTCCACCAAAGTTTCCACCAGATCCAAAAACTAAACTTTCTGCTTCATAAACTTTACCTACTTTCTCTCTAATCGTATTGGTGATTTCAGGAGAAGAGAAGTCTCTAGATTCTCCAGGTAATAAATTAACAGTTAATGTTGCATTTGCACTTCCTGGTCCTACACGTTTTATAACATTTTGAACTACCTGTTCACCACCTGTTTGTTTAGCAGTATATTCTTTGTTAGTTAACCATACTTTTTCTTCTATGAATGAAATTATAGAATCAGTAATTTGTTCGTTTGTTCCTTGTGGCATATTCAGTGTTATTTGAACTCGATCACTGGCAATTCTTGGAAAGAAAGAAGTTCTAACAATACCGCCACTTATTGCTGAAAAACTAAAAAGAAGTATAGCTATAGGTATTGAAAACGCTAATATTTTATAGCGTAAACAAAATGTAAGAAAAGGAAGGTAATAACGATCTCTTACAGCTGATAAAAAGGAATCTGCTTTTTCATTTACTTGATAGAAAAATGTGTCGATACGATTCTGCTTTTTTAGGTCACCATTTTCTTTTTTTCTTCTATCTAAAGCTTTTGAATGTGCAATATGCGCAGGTAAAATGATTAAAGCTTCGATTAAAGAAACACTAAGTGTTAGTAATACAATAGTAGAAACTTCTCCGAAAAAACTCCCGATTCTTCCATCT
>ERZ1740052.29-NODE-29-length-55840-cov-6.400143_pt1 | contig 55840 bp, 56 predicted proteins | sample MGYA00581750_ERZ1740052 | MGnify/ENA primary metagenome ERZ1740052 (study PRJEB43018, sample SAMN04849743) | marine metagenome | isolation source: floating plastic debris | place: Pacific Ocean | collected 2008-08-30 | study: EMG produced TPA metagenomics assembly...
GTATCTACAATTCCATTACTATGTAAACCTTTATCTTTCTGAAATTTGATTACAGCATCTTTAGTAATTGGGCCAAAGTAATTATTAGGGTTAATAACTAAGTAATTCAACTTCTTTAAGTCTTGCTGAAGTTTTTTAACAGATGAACTGCGACTACCCAGTTTAAGTACATCAACATTAGTTTGATTACTTGCAGGTTTTAAACTCAAACATTCAGGCTGAAGATTTGTTTGTGTATTGCTGATTACAATACTATCAGCAGTTTGTTTATTATCTTCTTGAAACTTGATTACAGTACTTTTGGTCATCGAATCGTAGAAACCAGAAACCGGAGCATCAAAAGAATCTATTTGCTTCCAGCACTTTTGAATATTTGTTTTTTCATAATCTTCTATCTTTATTAAAATTAATAAAATCGACAAACTTTTTATTCATGTAAATGAATCGTATGTGAGTATACGAGTGAATAATATTGCAAAATGTGAAGCCAGTGGAAACTATACCATATTTTATACTAATGATAAAAAAGAGTATATCGTTTCTAAATCTTTAAAATATTATGAAGAATTATTAAGAGATCAAGGATTCTTTAGAGTTAATAGATCAATACTGGTAAATATGAGATTAGTGAAAAAAGTGTATAAAAAAGAAGCTGTTATTTTAGACAATAATGAGAGAATAATAGTGTCTGCCAGAAATAAAACTAAGTTAATGAGTTTTATTAATAAGTACGCTTAAACTCTAAATAAGAAGCTTTATCCTGTGTATACTTACGCTTATCATAATTTATGTTCTAAAGAGTTGTTTTTCAGATAAGTTTAAGTGAATTTTTAAAATATAATTATAATGAGAAAAACAATTTTAAATTTAGGGAAAGTACTAGACAAACAAGAGCAAAGAAAAGTTAATGGAGGTATTGTAATTCAAAATTGTCCATCAGGAGGAAGAGCTTTAATCGCTTGTATTGGCGGGAGTTTAAAAGGATTTTGTGCAGGAGGTGTTGTATTAAGTTTAGGACCTTGCCAATAACATAAATCTTCACTTTAAACAAGATGTAAATGTCACCTTAAAAAGAGTGGCATTTTTTATTTATATAATATTTGGTAAAAGCTTCCGTTAAAGTAACAACCAATTTAAATTTTAATAATGAGAAAAGCTATAATCCTCCTAAGTGTTTCTACATTAGCATTTACATCATGCGTTTCTAAGAAGAAATATGTAGAATTACAAAAACAGTATGAAGATACTAAAGGAAATCTTCAAAAAACTGCTTTCGAGAAGAAAGAGCTAGAAGCAAAATTTGCAAAAATTGAAAAGCGAGTTGATAATTATAATGAAAAAATCAATTCACTGAAGAATTATAACTCTTCATTAAAAGAAGAGAATAATGTAAAATTAGATATGGTGGGTAAAACTGCTGTAATATCTAATTCTATGAAAAAGAAAATGAGAGAAACTTTAGCTAAAGTAGATCCTGCAGAGTTAGCAAATGCTAAAACATTAAAAGATTCTATGGATGTGGCTATCGCATATAACTTAAAGAAATCAATTAATACTTCTGAATTAGAAAACTCTGAAGATATTAATGTTGACATTGATCAAACAGTAGTTATGATTTCTGTTTCTGATGAATTATTATTCAATACAGCAAGTTATAGAGTAAAGAAAAAAGCATATAAACTTATTGAACAGTTAGCAAATGTAATTAACTCAGAACCAAGTATGGATGTTATGATTGAAGGACATACAGACTCTAGATCAATCAACAATGCAGTGATTCAAGATAACTGGGATTTAAGTGTGAAAAGAGCGACTTCTATAGTTCGTTTGCTAGAGAAAAAATATAATGTAGATTCAAACAGGCTAATTGCTGCTGGAAGAGGAAGTTCAGTACCTTTAGTAGATAATTCTACAGCTAAGAATAGAGCAAGAAACCGTAGAACAAGAATTGTTATTTTACCGAATTTAGATAAATTCTTCGGATTGTTAGCTCAAGAAGAAACAATTACTCCTTAGTAGTAATTCAACTTGGATAATCCCTAGACTTTGTAAAAACTAATCCTTGTAAAAGGATTAGTTTTTTTGTTTTTATTACTTTTTTCCAAATAATCTTTGGAATAGATTTTTTGCTTTACCTTTTACTTCTCTTAATTCTTCAACAGCATCTTCTGCTAAATCAGCAGCTTTTTCTGCAGCGTCATCTAATGCCTCTTTAGCATCGCCAGCTAATTCATTAGCTTTTGCTTTCATTTTTTGTACTTCTTCACTTGCTAGCATTTCATTCACTTTTTCTTTTGCACCATCAAGAGCTTCTTTAGCATCGTCGGCTAAATCAGCAAGTTTTTCACTAGCATCACCAGCAAACTCAGAAATTTTTTCTTCAGCTACCTTTGCATATTCACCAGCTTTTTCTGCAGCATCATTAAAAGCTTCTTTGGCTTCTCCAGCTAATTCAGTGGCCTTGTCTGCTGCTTTGTTAAATGCTTCTTTAGCAGATTCTTTGGTCTCGTTGGTTGTTTCTTCAGCAGTGTTTTCAATGTTTTCTGTTGCTTCGTTTGCTTGGTCTTCTAAATTCTTATTCTCTTCAGACATTTTTATTGATTTAAAGTGAGTTACTTCTCAAATTTAAAAAAATAAAAAGAAAACCCAGCAAAATTATGTTGCTGGGTTTTTTGATCAGCTATGTAACTAATCGAACTATCAAAACAAATCTTTCTGATTGTTCTTTTGATTTCTTTCGATAAAAGCAATGTCTCTTGTATTTTTTTGAACGGCAATTGCAGCATAAATACTTAACATAAATGATATTGCGTAAAATCCTTTTTCACTTAATTCTAATTCGGCATTCCATAGTCCTATAATTAAAAGAAGTATAGAGATAATTGTAGTTGCCCAACTTATACTGTAATACATGTTGGTTACTTCTATTCCTTCTAGTTTATCTCTCACAGCTTTCTGAACGGAGATTACAGAGAATAGTCCGAATAACAAAATAGTAAAGTAATATCCTTTTTCATTTAATAACATATCGGCATTCCATAAACCGATACAAAAAGCAATTGTTCCCACAAATAAAGATGCCCAAGATGCACCTACAAAAGCACTTGTTGGCTTTTGATCGTAAATTTTAATTTCTTTTCCTTTTTCTTTTCCTTTTTCTTTTTTGTTTGTAGCGTCTTTGTTTGTAATTGTTGTTTGATAATCCATAATAATTTATTTTAAATAATTACACTACAAAGATGAGAAGTGATTGAGAAGTATAGAAAACTAAATTTCATTAAAACTGATGATATATAAATTTAAATATTTTAATTAATTGTTATATTTATTGAGTTTTTATATTTAAAACTGACGATTAAAAATGAGTTTAAATACGATTATTTCTTCATTTTCTACGGAAGATTATACGCGGTTTATTAGTTTTCTAAGTAAAAAAAATAAAAGAACTGATGTGAAAAACATTCAGTTGTTTAAATTAATTTACGCAAATGAACTTTCTTCAGAAGAGATGTGTGAAGCATTATATTCTGGAGGAAAAAAAGATGCATATCATGCACTTAGAAAACGATTGTATGAAGCTTTAATAGAGTATTTAGCAGCTTTAAATTTAGAAGAAGAGAATTCAGAGAAAGTAGCCGTGATAAAATATATTTTAGTTTCACGTTCTTTTTTACAACAGCAACAATATGCTTTAGGATTTAAATTATTACAAAAGGCAACTAAAATTGCTGAAGAGTATCAATTGTACCCTTACCTGAATGAAATCTATCATTTAAGAATTCAATTTTCACATGAGAATGAAAAAGAGAATTTAGAAGAGTTAATTGAAGCGTTCAGAAAAAACAAAAAACAAGCAGCATTAGAAGAAGAACTCAATATCGTTTATGCAAAAGTGAGAGCAATCTTACATCAAATTTTTGCAAAAGGAGAAGTGATTGATTTTCAAAAAATTGTTTTAAAAATTTTACATGATCAAAATATAGATATTAATAAAACACTTTCTTTTAAATCGCTTTATCAGCTATTAACCATTGCTAGCATTTCTGCATTTGTAACTAAAGATTATTTAGAAGTAGAGTCTTTTATGTTAGCAATGTATAAGTTATTACAGGAGCATCCGAATAAAGAAAAGGAGCGTTTTTATCATATTCATGTATTGTATATGATTGCTAATACTTTGTTTAGAACGAAGCAATTTGAAAAGTCGATGTATTTTTTACAACTCATGGACGATGAGATTTTAAAGAACAAACGAAAGTATGAACGTACATTCAGATTAAAATGTGAGTTGTTGTATACGCTTAATTTGAATTATATGAGTAATCAAAATGAGGCTATTGAAAGACTAGAGTTTATTTTGAACAAAAAACATTCAGATGTTGTTGGAGAATTGGATCTTCATTTAAGTTTGGTGGTATTTTACTTTCAGAAAGGAGCAATAAAAGAGTCGTATAAGTTATTGTCTAAATTATATCATACAGACAAATGGTATTTGGAAAAGGTTGGGAAAGAATGGGTGATTAAAAAGAGTTTAATTGAAATATTGTTGCTTGTAGAGTTGGATAATTTTGATGTTTTTGAAAATCGATTGTCAAGATTTAAGCGACAGTACGGAACATATATAAAGGAAGTAGGGCAGGAGCGTGTGTTGATTTTCTTGAAGTATGTAGCGCTTTATTATGATAACCCGAAAGAAATTACTTCAGACAAATTCTTTCAAACTGTAGAAAACTCTTTTGAGTGGATTGGAGCCAAACAAGAAGATATCTTTGTAATGAGTTTTTATGCTTGGTTAAAAAGTAAAATGGTAAATAAACCAATTTTCGAAGTTACTTTAGATTTAATAGCTCAGGCTCAAGAACTATAAAAAAGCTTCGTCAATTGGTTCCCAAAGCTCAATTTTATTGCCATCTAAATCAACAATCCAAGCAAATTTACCATAGCTATATTCTTCAATTTCTCCAAGAATAGTTACGCCTTCATTTTTGAGTTGTTCTAGTAAGTCTTCTAAATATTCAACTCTGTAATTAATCATGAAACCTTTTTTCGAAGGAAGAAAATGATCGGTATCTTTTTTAAACGGACTCCATTGTGTCGATGCTTTATTTCCATCATTATCTTTCCACCAAAATGTACATCCCCAATCATCAGTATTAAAACCTAAATGTTTCTTATACCATTCTTTCGTTGAATTTACATCTTCGGTTTTAAAAAATACGCCGCCAATTCCTGTTACTTTACCTTTTTTCATCTCTTTACATTTTTCTCATATGTTGAAATCCAATCCTCAACTGTTATTTTACTACATAATTCTCCAATTAATTCATATGGAATATCATCTAGCTTTTTAAAGCGAACACAACTTTTACCCATATCGAGTTTGCGTTTACAATGTTTAGGGTATTCACTTACAAACCAATCATGTATTTCTGGATTAGCATAAATTCCACTATGATATAAATTCACAGAGTTTTTCTGAGAAGCGATATTCATAAAAGGCAAAGGTGATTTTGGATCACAATGATAACCATCTGGATACAATGAATGTGGTACATAATATCCGATCATGTTGTAATTAATACCTTCTTCAAAACCTTCAGGAAGATGTTTTTTTATAACGTCTCGTAATTGCTGAATAACAGATTGACGATCTTCCGGAAGTTGATCTACATATTCTTGTGGAGTATTCGCTTCGTATTTCATTTCAAATAAAAGTTGGAGTTATACTGAAACTAATATACAAAAAGAGAAAATAGTATTGCAATTAATTAATCCAGCAACCGTCCCAAGGAGTATTACTTAAGGGAATGTCAAAATCTTCATCGTTTAATGTGTTTCCAGAAGCTGTTCCAGAAACTTGTAAAAAACGATACGCCCAACATCTGTTTTCGTGAGTTACTTTATTGTTGGTTAATGTAAGATTAGTCATTTCTTTAAAAGCTAAATGTCCGTGATCCATCAAATTGTTTTTAATAACTAAATCAGCACCTTTGTACATATACATTCCACAGTTATTAAGAATATTATTTTCAATAAAAGTTGTAGCCGGATTGGTTTTAGGATTATCGTTAGAATACATAATAATTCCATTCCAGTTATTTACAGAAACAGTTCGCATGGTAATATTATTATTTGTTACAACCATGTCAGCATTTTTCCAATACACTAATGGTCCATCTATATATTGACTGTCTTCTCCTTGAGTAAGAATATTATTATCAATTTTCACATTCTTTCCATCTGTATTTACAATATCTCCACCGCTGTTATTATGGAAGTAATTCTTTTTGATCGTAATATCTTCATTTAATCGACCAGCACCTTCTAAGTCAACTCCGAATTGAGGAGAAGTTCCATTGGTGTGATGTATTTCATTATCTTCTATTAGAATATTTTTTCCCCCAACAATAGAAACACCTTGTCTTCTGTTGTCTGTAAAATGATTTCTTTTAATATGTATGTTTTGTAATTCTTGAGGTTCGTTTCTTGGACTTCCTACTAGTAAAATTCCGTCTCCATTTGCTTTACCAAGAGTGGTGTTTTGTACAGTAATGTTTTTACTGTTTCCTTCGATACAAATTAAATGTCCTTCATCATGAACTTGACTTCCATCTGATGCTCTTGGTGTATATGTATGATTATCACGATCACCAAGAATGGTTCCACCAGAAATAACCACATTAGTTTTGTTACGAACTGCAATTGCACAATAATTCCATTTGTTGTTCGGTGCAATTTCTATAATCGCATCTTTATCTAATAAAAAAGCAGTATTGCTGTGTAATTCAATACCGGCTTGATAAATATCGTTTCCGTATTTTCCGATTAAATAATGTCCTTTAGGTAATTTTATAATTCCATAGCCTTCGTTTGTAGCCCAATCAATAGCTTCTTGAAGATTATCTGTAGTTTCTTCAGCGTTAGATCTGTTATTTTTAATATTCCATCGTTCTAATTCAATGATATAAGTGTTGTTGGAAATATCAGTATAGGGAACGGTACTAACCGGATCCATAGTTCCATTAAACGGATTCGGATTATTTGGATCGGAAGGAGATAATTCTGTGATAGTTTCAACATTAATTGATGGCTCTTTCGAGCAAGAAATAGTAATGGTTAAAATCGATAAAGTGAGGATTAGTTTTTTCATTTTCAGTTTTTATTAAAGCTAATTTAAAAAGGTCGTTATTAAAACGACCTTTTTTTAGTATTATTTTTTAATGATCTGAGCTTTATATCTTTCAGATACAGAAATAAAGTATAAACCTTTGGCTAGTGCTTTAGTGTTTAAAATAGCTGTATTGCTATTTGCTTTTTCTTGAAGTAGCTCTTTTCCGTTTACATCATACAATCGTATAATATCGTTTTTAAGAATTCCATTCACTGTAATTTTATCAGTTGTTGGGTTTGGATAAATCTTAATTTTAGAATTTTCTTCAGTGACAGTAATAGTTGCAGATGCATTTCTGTTTGATGTAGTAGGTGAAATTTTCCACTTCTGATTATTATTTGTTGTACTATGACCCCAAATTTGAACATTTGCATTTGTAGCTCTAGCAGCAATATCTAAAGCAGAGTTTAAACAATGATTTGGTTTTAAACTGTACGAATTGTTTGTATTTCTAACGACAGTCCATTTTTGATGATCTAAAGAAGCTTGATTGGTTGTACTCACATCTTTTCCATTAAAACATCCGTAATTAGAAACTTCTAAATATCGATTATTTCCGATATTTCTAATCGTATATACATTATTTTGAAGATGCTTAAATTCCCATTTTTGATCGTTCCAATTTCCAGGATCGTGCATACGAGCGCTATGATTTTCAGCTCCTCTAGATAATAATCTCTGATTAGAAATTGTAGAGGTTAAAAAATAAGTTCCGTTAGCAATAAGTTGTGCTGGCAAAACAGTTACATTGTTAATCTGCTTTCTGTCTAAAGCTTCTCTCCAAGTTGCTCCTAAAGGTCTAATGTGAGTTTTATAAATGTAATTATTTCCTGGTGTTGGAGCTTCTGGTAAAGTTATAGTGATGTTCGTTGTACCTTTTCCTTTCACTACAGTTTTCTTTTCACTACCTAACCATTTTGTTGCTGACCAAAATTCTACAACAACATCTCTCGAAGCATTTGCTTCGTAATTAATATTGAAAGTATAGTTCTTCTGAGAAGTAACATTTGTCTGAGGATTCTTAAAGCTAACTTTATCAGTAATTGGACTATTATCATCAACAAGTTCGTAAGATCTTACCCAGTCGTAATAAGTAGTTCTTTCAGATAAAGGTCTGTTCATTCCGTCACTTCCAGGTTTAGCAGGATTCCAATCGTATGTTTCAACAACAAAACGTAAAAACATGTTCAAATTAAAATCCGAAGGTAAATTTACTGTACCAACATCTTTTCCATCTAAATAGAAAGTAGCTTGATCTTTGTTTCTGTACCAAACGCCATAAGTATGGTAATCTTTCCAAGAAGGAGCACCGATTTTAGCCTTGTTTCCTTTAGTTCCTCTTGTGTAATTACATCCTGCAGGCCACGGACAATTGCTGGTTTGTCCGCCCGGAGGATTCGGACACCAAGGTTGACTACTATGCGAGTATGAGTTCATAGTATTTGGGAAACTTCCATTCGGATTTCTAGTGTCAATTCCAACAACTTCAACAACGTCAAGTTCTGTAACTCTTCTATCGCAAGTGCTTGTTGTTGAATTTGATTCGTTAATTAACCAAAATGTTGAAGACATAAAAGTTTTGTTAGCTTTCATACGGGTTTCGTAATAACCATACGGAGCTTTATTTACACTTCGAACAGCTGCACCTTCATGTGTCCATCCAGAAAAAGGATTGGCTTTTGTTTTGGCAACCAATTTTAGATTTCCACCAGAAACTGAAACGTTGGCTGTTTCAAATCTTGCGGGTTTTCTTCCTTCCCAACTAGGAATATTTTTTGCCCATTTACTAGTATTAAATCCGTTATTGAATTCATCGGATAATGATTCGATTTTTTTCCACTTTTTACCAGTTGGTGGCGCGGGTTGCGCATAGGATTTAAAGCTAAGCAAAGCTATTGCTGTAGCTAAAATTAATTTAGGGGTTTTCATTTTTAAAAATTTGAGGTTTAAAATTTGATATATTGGTATACGAAGTCTAAAGCTAATTATTGTTTAGCTTTAGTAAATAATTAAGAATTAATAACCTAGGTTAAAAATTGCGTTAATTTAGGGGATCCATAAGAATAGTAGTTTTGTAAGTGAAACTACTTTTTGTTATTTGTGAAAATAACTGTATATCAATATATTGAAAAGTGAAGTTTAAGAATGATACTTTTTTATCTTATCTACAATAGTTTGCGCCAATTTTATTTTGCTTTCTACAGTCCAACCCGCAACATGTGGAGAGAGTAATACTTTTTCAGAATTTATGATATATTGAAAAGCTTCAGGGATATCACTTTCAGTAAAAAGATTTTCAAAAGACTTTTTTTCGTATTCTAAAACATCTAAACCTGCACCCAAAATTTTACCACTTTCTAAAGCAGAAACTAAATCTTTTGTAACTACAGATTTTCCTCTTGCTGTATTAATTAACCAGAATGGTTTTTTAAAGTTATTAATGAATTTTTCATTAACCATATTGATGGTCAATTCTGTTTGTGGCGTATGTAAACTTAATACATCAGCCTTTTCTTGAAGTTCTTGTAAAGAAACTTGTTTACAATTTTCATTACCAACTCCATCTTTAATATCGTAACAAAGTGCCTCAACATCAAAACCTCTAAGTTTTTTAGCAAAAGCTTTCCCCATGTTACCATAACCAATAAGTCCAACTGTTTTACCGTCGAGTTCTATTCCTCTATTTTTTTCACGAAGCCATTTTCCAGAACGAACTTCTTGATCGGCTTTATTTAGTTTGTTGAATAAAGATAAAAGCATTCCTAAAGCATGTTCACCTACAGCATTACGATTTCCTTCAGGAGCAGAAATAAGTTGAATACCTTTTGAAATGGCATAATCACAGTCAATATTTTCCAATCCAGCTCCAACACGACCAATAAATTTTAGGTTTGTAGCTTTATCTAAGAATTGTTTGTCAATAGTAAAACGACTTCGAATTATAAAACCATCGTAATTATGAATTTTAGCTTCGATTTCTTCCTTAGAAGAAGTATAATCTTCATGATTTTCGTAACCTAATTCGGTTAACTGTTGAATCATTAAATCGTGATTGGTATCTAAATGGAGTATTTTCATTAGTTAGCAGCGAATTTTACAACTATTGCTTTTTGTGTACTAGAATAGATTACTTGACTCGAATTTTGAGGGTTTTTCTTGCTCAAAATATATAAGTCCATGAAATTAAAATTAAGATTGTCAATCTCTTCTACCTCTTTAAATTCTATAATCTTCCCTAATTTTAAATCAGATAATTGAGCTATCATAGATGCTTTTCTTTTAGCTTTATCTATTAATTTTTTAAATAATCTTTTTTCTATTTCAGTTTCCGAGCTTGATTCAAAAAGAGTTTTTCTGAAGCTAATATTTATATAATCAAATTTTTCAAAATCTTTTCTAACTTTATCTATCTCATTTTTATTCTTTAAAGTAATTATAAAAGATTTGGTTTGAAAAAAAGAATTATTATTAATGAGATAACCATTTTCGGGTAATCTAAAATCGTAATTTTTCTCTTTTAGAAATTGTTCTACTTCTTTTACCTGTTGTTTCGTTTTCTCTTTAATTTTTTTTCGGGTTTCAACAACGTTGTTTTCATTATTATCATAAATGTAATCCTGATTTTGTGGGATTTCTATTAAGTATTCAAGTTTAGAGGCTTTTAATTTTATAGTATCTCTAACTTCAACTTCAATAAATCCTGTTTGACTAAAAATATAGATGTTGGATAACAATAAGTAAATGACTAAAACAATTCTTTTTCTTTTCATAGTATTTAGATTAATATTGCTCGTTTTCGTTAGGGAAATCCATACTTTTAACATCGCTAATATATTGTTTAAAAGCATTAGTCATTTCCGTGTGTAGATCTAAATATCTACGTAAAAAACGAGGGTTAAATTCATGAGTCATTCCTAACATATCGTGCATTACAAGTACTTGTCCGTCTACACCGCTTCCAGCACCAATTCCGATTACAGGAATAGTTAAGCTTTCAGCAACTTCTTGAGCTAACTTTGCAGGAACTTTTTCTAAAACTAAAGCGAAACAACCTAATTCTTCTAATAATTTAGCATCTTCTTTTAGTTTTTGAGCTTCAGCTTCTTCTTTAGCTCTTACGGTATATGTTCCGAATTTATAAATTGACTGTGGAGTTAAACCCAAGTGACCCATTACAGGAATTCCAGCAGTTAATATTCTAGATATTGATTGTTCTATTTCTGCACCTCCTTCAAGTTTTACAGCATGACCACCGGTTTCTTTCATAATACGAATAGCAGAATCTAAAGCTTGTTTAGAGTTTCCTTGATAAGTACCAAAAGGTAAGTCAACAACTACCAAACAACGATCTATAGCTCTAATTACAGAACTTGCATGATAGATCATTTGATCTAAAGTAATAGGTAATGTAGTTTCATGACCTGCCATAACGTTAGAGGCAGAATCTCCAACTAAAATAACGTCAATTCCAGCACCATCAACTATTTTTGCCATAGTATAATCGTAAGCAGTAAGCATTGAAATTTTTTCATTGTTGTTTTTCATTTCGATCAACGACTTTACCGTGACTCTCTTGTATTGTTTTTTAGCTACAGACATGTGTAATTTGTTATAATAATTAGGTAAAAATATACAAAATACCGCAAACTCGTTAATATTGTGTTAATTTGATTTTGATACTTTCTTTTTTGTTAGTTTTACATAAATTAATTCCATGCGTAAGTTTTCTCTTATTGTTTTTTTTATTTTTAATTTCATTGTTATGAACTCCCAAGAATCTTCTGAAAAACAAGAAATTAAAAAGGTTATCAATTTGTTTTTTGATGGTTTACATAAAGGAGATTCTTCTTTAGTAAGTAAAACATTACATGAAAGCATTAAAGTTCAAACTACGTATACGAATAAAGAAGGAAAAAAGGTTTTAGTTACAGAATCGAAAGAAAAGTTACTAAAAGCAATAGCTTCTAAAAAGAAATCTGATGTTTACTTTGAAAAACTTCTATCCTTCACTATAAAAATTGATGGAAATTTAGCTTCGGTATGGACACCTTATGAGTTTTATTTAAACGATAAGTTTAGTCATTGTGGAGCAAATTCTTTTCAGTTATTTAATAATAATGGTTCTTGGGAAATTATATATTTGGTTGATATGAGGAGAAGGGAAAACTGTAGCCAAAATCTAGAGAAAAATTAATGTATATTTGACCCCGTGGATAAAGTGAGTAAAATGCATACCTTAAGTCCTGATAAATGGATAGATAACTATTCTGACTACTTGTATAATTATGCCGTAGTTAGAGTAAATAATAGCGATACAGCTAAAGACCTTGTACAAGAGACATTTTTTGCAGGATTACGTTCTGCTAAAAATTTTGAAGGAAAGTCGACAGAAAGAACGTGGTTAATTTCTATTCTTAAAAGGAAAATTATTGATTATTACAGAAAAATCAATTCGAAGAAAGGGCAAGCTGAGGTAAGAATGAGTTTCTATGAAGATGGAGAGAATGAAGGGAATTGGATAGAAGAACGAGTACCACAATCTTGGAATAGTGAAGCTGAGAAGAATATAGAAAATGCAGAGCTTAAAAATCAAATAGATCTTTGTATTGATAGTCTGCCAGAAAAATATGCTATGGTTTTTAGAATGAAAACCATACAAGAGTTTGAAACTGAAGAAATTTGTAAGGAGTTAGATATTACTCCGTCCAATTTATGGGTAATAATCCATAGAGCTAGAACTCAACTGAGGAGTTGTATGGAGAAAAATTGGTTTAATAAATAAAAAGATGTTTAAATTTTTTAAAATTACATGTAAAGAAGCTAATGAGATTTGTAATAAATCTCAATACAATGAGTCTACTTTCATAGAAAGAATGAAGCTTCAGTTACACATCGCTTTTTGTCATAAATGTGCAAAATATACCAAACAAAATTTAAAACTAACGGATATTTTTAAAGCAAAAGCAATGGATTGTAAAAGTGAAGTTCACTGCATGACAGATAGCGATAAAGAGTTACTTAAAGAAAAATTAAAGGAGCAAATGTCTTCTTAAAGATTTCGGTTTTTAATAAAACCGTTTTTTTGATTTTTTGTTAGATTGAACGGAATTTACATCAGTGTGGATTCCGTTTTTTATACTTTATAAAACAACTAAAATGCATTTTTTACCTCAAAAAATAGATGATTATGTGGTTGAGCATTCAGAAAAAGAACCTCAATTACTTCAAGAGTTAAGTAAAGAAACTTGGCAAAAAGTTTTAAACCCAAGAATGCTTAGTGGAGCTTTTCAAGGAAGAGTTTTAAGTATGATTTCTAAATTAATTAACCCAAAGAAAATTTTAGAAATAGGAACTTATACAGGATATTCTGCCTTATGTTTAGCTGAAGGATTGGCTGAAGATGGTGTATTGTATACAGTTGATAAAAATGAAGAGTTAGAAGAATTACAATACAAGTATTTTCAAAAATCTGAATTTAAAGATCAAATAAAACAATATGTAGGAAATGCAATTGAAATAATTCCTACCATTGACGAGAAGTTTGATTTGGTTTTTATTGATGCCGATAAATCTAATTATCCTAATTATTTCGAGCTAATTATAGATAAAATGAACAAAGGTGGAATAATTTTATCAGATAATGTTTTATGGAGCGGTAAAGTTGTAGAAGAACCTATTCCGAAAGATATAGATACTAAAATGTTGTTAGAATACAATAAGTTATTGGCTACAGATACTAGAGTAGAAACTGTTTTGTTACCTATTAGAGATGGATTAACAATTAGTAGAGTAAAGTAAAAATTACATATTTCTTTTAATAGGACCAGTTAAATCATCGAGGTTATCTTTAACGTCGTTGATTTCTTTGTTTATATCTGAAACAATTTCTGTATCGATACCTTGTTTTTGAGCGCTTTCATTAATTTCACGCTTAATATCGTTAGTTGCATCTTTTACCTGACGAATACCTTTACCTAATCCTCTTGCAATTTCTGGGATTTTATCAGCACCAAAAACAACCACAACAAATAGCATGATAACAAAGATCTCAGGTCCGCCAATGAATAAAAAAGGTATTTCCATAGCTGCAAAGATAACTAATAAACTGTTTCCTATTTTTTAAATTCTAATGAGTTTTTTGTTAAAAACTAAAATCTGTAATGCATATAATAGCATCATTAGTAACAAATGGCATTGGAATCATTTCTTCAGACCTTGGTTTTAAGTTGAATTTTTTATGTTCTAGTAAATCATTAGATATTTCACTAATAGTAAAACTTGGTTTCTGATTTTTGTTAAAAGAGATCTCAATAGTCAAATTTTCATCTGCATTAGCCATATGAAAAACCATTAAAGCTTGGTTTTTTAATTCGGTAGGTTGATCTATTATTGCTACAGAATTAGCTTTTAAATAATTTATAGAGAGCTCTTTGTTGTTATAAATTTCATATTTGCTAACTTTTCTCTTAGGATTCAATTGTAATTTCACATTACGACTATTACCAATAATTGTATCTGAAAGTATCTCAATTTTTGAAGTTGCTATAGCTTTAAATTCTGCTTTTTTATAATAACTAAACTTTGTGTTGTATTTACTCTTCGTTTCTGCATTAGGTATTCCTCCTTTTGTATAATCAGTGTCAAAAATTTGTTTGGTGTAATTATCTAAGGTTTTATTGTAAGTTCCCCAAAAAGCAGTTTTATCTTCAGAGTTTTGAATATAAACCAAACTATTAGGTCTTTTTTTATCTGTTGAAAATCCGCTATTAAAAGTTGCTAGTAAAAAGAATAATATAGAAAGAAATCCAACTAAATATTGCCATAAATTTTTCTTTTTATGTTCTTGAAAAGCTGGAATTAATAAACCTAAAACTAAAACTATAAAAACAGCAATTATAAATAGGTTTTTTAAACCTAATCCTACAGGAAACATTTTAATTAGTGGACTAAAAATATAAACTGTAGGTATAGATAGAATTGCAAATAATGTTGATTTTGGAGCTCTTTTCTTTCTGAAAATTAAAATTGCTAATCCAAATAAAGCAAAGTAAACAGGAATAATCATAAAAGCTGCTCCTTGTAAATACACATAAATCAAAATATTAATAATTATCCAGATAATAATGGGAGCAACTATAGAATCAAGCGGATTGTTGTTTTTAAATAGGTTGTAAACTTTAAAAACAATCCATAATGTTAAGCATGTAAAAGCAGCAATATATTGATAACCGTTATATGTAAAACCATGCAAAATATCTTGGTAGTGAGGATGTATAATTAGCAATAATTTCCATAAGCCAATTGATATGGCAATAGAAGAAATAAAAGCGATTAAAAAAGGTATAAAACCTTTAGCGATCCCCTTTAAAGTAAGTTTTCTTTTTCGTATTCCAATACTTATAATCACAATTAGTAAAACTATAGCGATTACTAGCATAGTAAAAATCCAACTAAAAGGATATATTAATAATCCTACAAAAGGAAAATTCACATATACATAATCTTCATTACTAGAAAAATCTGATAAATCTGCATTAGAAAAATAATTTAAATTGCTCATTAAATATTCTTTTTGATGAGCTAGTGAGTTTCTATCTAATCGTTCAAAAGTATCTTGTATAGTATGATAATCGTAGTGATCACCAATAAAAGCAAAGTTAAATCCATTGATATTTCCATCTTCTCTAAACACGGTTAAATCAGTGTCGTTAGGTAGCATTTTATAAACGCTGTACATGAGTGAATTTGCAGCAGGATGTTTTGGGTTAGCCTTTAAAAAACCTTTTAAAAGTTTACTGTTTTTTCCATTGGTTTCCATTAACATATAACTAGGACCACCACTTCCTCTAGCCTCAAAATTTAAAACTAATCCAATATTTTTAGCAAAAGGATGATGATTAACAAATGCTTTTGCTCCAAGTAAACCTAACTCTTCAGCGTCTGAAAAAATAACGATAATATCGTTTTTTGGTTTTTTGTTTTTTTCTAAGAAAGCACGAATTCCTTCAAGAATAGTAACAACTCCAGAACCAGCATCTGCAGCTCCAATAGAAGAATGAGGGTTACTATCATAATGACTTAATAAAACAAGTGATTTACCATTAGAACTACCTTTAACTTTTGCTATAATGTTTTCAACTGTAGTTCCAGTTTTCCACTTATTATTAAATACCGTTTTCGTTTGAATTTCTGGGTGTAAACCATTTTTTTTTAATTCATTAACTAAATAATTTTGAACTTCTTTATGAGCTGTTCTACCAACATTATGAGGTTTTTGTGAAATAACTTTAAGATGTGTTAAAGCATTTTTCATAGAGAACTTAGTAGGACTGTTTTCGTCTTTCTTCGTAGAATAACTAGGAGACATATCAGAAAAACTCCAATAAATGGTAGTAATAATAATAAGTAGCGACAATAGTTTGGTAGAAGTTCTCATGGTTAAGCTTTAATATTTCTAAAATAGAAAAATTATATAGAACAAGCTCATTTTTATAATTAGTTGAAAATCATTATATTTAATATCTTATAAATCAATTAATTATGGGGATAAAGAGTTTTCAAGGTAAACGAACAGCAGTGCTCAGGAAAGAAACGGAATCAATTTTAGTATCCGATTACATGACTAAAAACTTAATTACATTTTCAAAAAGTCAATCTTTAGAAGATGTGATAGCTACATTGGTTGCGAATAGAATTTCTGGTGGTCCTGTTGTAAATGAAAAGAACGAACTAATAGGAATAATTTCTGAAGGAGATTGTATTAAACATATCTCTGAAAGCAGATATTATAATTTGCCAGTAGATAAAGATAATACTGTTGAAAAAGCGATGGCTACGGAAGTAGAAACCATAGATGGAAACATGAATATTTTCGACGCAGCCAATCAGTTTTTAAATTCTAAAAGAAGACGATTTCCAATTTTAGAAAATGGAAAATTAGTAGGACAAATAAGTCAAAAAGATATTTTAAAAGCCGCATTAAAAATGAAAGGTAACTCTTGGAAATAAAATTATTTTCTTTTGTTTATTCGTTCTTTAGGTAAATCGGTAATCAGCAATTGTTGATTATAGTTACTTTCTAGTGCCGCAATTTTAGAGTATGTGTAACCTTCTATTGGTTCATTTAAAGTTTTCCATTTACCAATTCCAGCAACCGTTATTTCTTCACCAATTTCTACAATAGCTTCGCTATAGCGTAAAGATTTATTAAAGCCTAAAAAAGCTTTACTTTTTATATTATATCTATCTAATAATTTTTGAAATTCTGGTGATGCACCATTAAAAGTATTAGTAGAATGTTTTTTGTCTACCACCAAATGAGCTTTAAAATTTTTTAAATCCTGAGAAGGTTGAACCATTACGAATTCACCATTTTTGTTTAAAAAGAAAGGTTCAATTTTTTCTTCTTTGGCTACAGTAACCCAAGTAGGAGTATTTCCATTATGTTTTTTCTGTTCTATTTTAATTCTATAAAATACACACTTGCGTTTGCTAAAAGGAGCGATTAAAGGCTCGTTCACATGTAAAGCTTTACCAGTAATTTTAGTAAGCTGATTTGTTTTTAAGTTGTTTACAGAGGAACTAGGTATTTCTTTTAATTTTCTAATTAAAACTTCTTTATTACTGTAATGGTTAACTAAAAATATGATTAGAATGATTAAAGGAATTACAATAAAAAGAATATACATAATATCAATTTTTAACTATAAGTAGCCTTAATTATCAAAATGTTACATGTTTTTCTTAACTTAGTGATAATTAAGTTGCTTGCTAATTATCTTCTATGACTATGAAAAATTATATCATTCTTTTATGTTTCATATTTAATATTTTTAGTGTTAGTTCTCAATATAAGAGACAACATCAAAAACTTGAATCTCTATATATTCAAACTAATAAAGACATTTATACTTCAGGAGAAGAAATAAAGTTTAAGGTAACCGTTTTAAACTCTAAAACATTAAAGCCTTCTTACACAAGTAAAATCTTGTATTTGCAAATTCTAAATATTAATAAAGAAGTTGAGTTTAGTCATAAGTTTCCTATTGATAGAGGAGTTTGTAAAGGAGTGTATAAATTAAAAGATAATTTTAAAAATGGTTTATATTTTTTGAATGTTATGACTGTACATTCCATAAATAAAAACTTGAATATACGTGCTCAAAAACCTTTTCATATAGAACAAAACTTTTACAAAAGATTACACATAGCTTACGATTTAGTGAGTGATAGTGTTTCTAATCAGTTACTTGCAAATTTTAAAGTATATGATAGAAAATATAAACCTTACAAGAAGTTAAAAACACAATTAGTTTACAAAACAAAATCAGGGAAAAATAAGAAACAAAGAATAAAAACAAATGATAAAGGAATTGTAGTTTTTAAGTTGAAAAATGTTTCTGATATTGATTTTAGTAGATTGGTATTTACAGTTTTTGATGATTCTGGGAAAAGAGAAGAGATTATAAGTTTACCATCTCCAAATTTTAATAATAAATTCAATGTTCAATTTTTTCCTGAAGGTGGACAATTATTTTCTGGAATAGAACAAAAAGTAGCTGTAAAGATAATTAACGAATGGAATGAACCTGTAAAGAGTAAAGTGTTCTTATATGAAGAAGAAAAGAAACTTCAAGAACTAGATTTACAGGAGAAAGGAATTGCTGCATTCACTTATAATTTTAAAAGAGATAAAAAGTACTTTATAAAATCAAGAGTCAGCAATAAAGAATATAGTATTCCCTTTCCTGAGTTTACAAATGCTGGAGTGTATTTAAAGGTTATAGAAAAAGGAAAAACTTTAAAAGTTGATTTGTTTCCAATTAATTTGAGAAATGACAAAAATTTTAAAGTAAAAGCGTATAATAATGGAGAAGTAATTCATCAAAAGGTGATTACTTCATTACAAAATCTTACAAGTTTTCCAATTCATGTACAAGATCTTTCATCTGGTGTTGTATTTGTTGAGTTGTTAGATGTTAATAATAATGTTTTAGCTTCCAGAGATGTGTTTGTTAATCAACATAAAAAACTTTACGTTAAACCGCTAAAAACAATTAGAAGAAGGTATAAACCTAAAGAAAAAATCAAGCTTAGATTTAAAGTTTCAGATCATCTTAAAAAAAATAAAAGAGCTGTTGCTACTATAAGAATTTCTAATGATAAAAGTGTTTTATTAGAGAACGGTATGAATTTATCTTCTTACTATCAATTGATAAAAAATTCTAATGAAAGAATTGTATCATCAGGAAAATATTTTTCACAAAAAAGCCCTTGGATTTTAGATGATTTAATGTTAACTAAAACCTATATTAGAAATGATTCTAATTATAAAAAGCATGCAAAGTCTTATCAAGAAAGTATTTTTGGAAAATTATACGGAAGAGGTTTAGCAAATAATTTAATTGCAGAAAGAAATAAAAGAATTCCTGTTATAGCTGGAGTAAATAATAACTCTATAATTGTAGATTCTCTGGGGAATTTTAAAATATCTCCATCAAAATTAGAGCAAATAAACAGTGAATATTTTACAGTAGCTTACGGCAATAGTGATTCTCATTATATTACAAAAAGTGATTTTCTTTTAGTATCTGAAGAGTTTCAAAAAATGGACTTTATTAATATATCGAATAATATCTCTTTTTTAAGTAGAAAGAAAATTTCTAAAAAATATTCTGAAGATTTTAGTTTCGATTACTCAAATTCACTGGATGAAGTTGTAGTGACAAAAAAAGTGAAAAATGTAAAAGCATTTGGAGTTAAAAAACTGCACGAAGGATCTGTTTTCGATTATGTTTGTTACGAATACGATATTCTAAATTGTGTAAATCATAAGCAAGGATATAAACCTGTAGAAGGAGGAATTTATTTAATAAACGGAGGAGAAAAAATTGTTTATAAAGCACCAAAATCTAAAAGTAAAACAAAAGAAAAATTAGAGAGTAATATATTAAAGCTAAAAGGTTTTTATAATTATAATAAAAAACAAAAAGTTGAAGGTTTTCAAGATTTACGAACGAATTTATATTGGAATCCGTATTTGTTGAATAACAAAAAAGGAGAATTTGAGATTGAATTTACTACAAGTGAAGTAAGAGGAATTTACCAAGCAAGTATAGAGGTTAATAGTCAAGATGGATTGTTAGGAACCTATTTTTTTACATTCGAAGTAAAATAACTAATCATCTAGTTTAACTAATAAATACAATTCATTCTCTAACTCTAAATAAGCTTGGTTATAAACGTAATAATATGTATTACCAGTTTTGGTTTGATATAGAGAAGTAAACAGTTTAAAATCGAATCCTTTATCATACAATTTCGTACGATATACTTTAGTTTTTCCTTTCGTGTTTAATTCAGAAAGTATTTTGTAATTTTTCTTAAGTCTGTTATTTATATTTCTAATTAAGTTTTTGGTATCCTTATCTACTTTATTATTGTAAGAATTTCTACAATAATCAGAACAAAACTTTTGATCAGCTCTTCCTCTTAAAGGTTCAGAGCATTCTAAACATTTTCTTGCTTCCATAAGTTCCAAAGATACAAATATATTCGAATGTAATCGACTACAAACGTTTACAACCGAAAGTAAATGTTTTGCAACCGAGTCTACCTTTAAATAGGTTGCATCTTTGCAGTGTCAGTTCACCAGAACGGCAAATTAGTCTTAACTGTTTAAAACAATAAATTAATAGAATGAACGCACTTAAAAATCGAGTACAGTTAATTGGTCACTTAGGAAACAAACCAGAAATCATTTATTTAGATTCTGGAAAAAAGCTAGCAAAATTTTCTATTGCTACCAACGAAACGTACAAAAATTCAGAAGGTCAGAAAGTAACAGATACGCAGTGGCATAATATAGTTGCTTGGAATAAAACTGCTGAGATTATCGAAAACTATTTAGATAAAGGAAGCGAAATAATGATTGAAGGAAAATTAACCTCCAGAAGTTATGAAACTAACCAAGGCGAGAAACGCTATGTAACTGAAGTTGTTTGTAACGAACTATTAATGTTAGGAAACAAGTAAGAGGGGAAATTTGCTATAAATGTATTGAATTGAAAAAGAGAAAAGTAAGAGTGTTCATTTATATGAACACTCTTTTTACATCTAAAAATATCATTTAATTTTTAATTACTTTTACTAAATAAACCAAATGATTCATGAAAAAGATTTTACTAATATTAACAATATCGCTATCCTATAACATCATTGCTCAGGACAATAAGTTTGTTTTTCAACAAAAAGAAAATCATAATATTCATGATTTAGCAGATTCCAATAATGTGTTTTTTGATTATGATTTAGATGGAGATTTAGATCTCATTATATCTGGTTACAATAAAACTTTAGCTGAAGATTCAAATACACATACGTTTCTTTATACAAATGATGGTAAAGGAAATTTTACATTAGATAAAAGATCTACTTTCATGCGTATTGAATATGGGAAAATTGATGTTGCAGATATAGATCAGGATAATGATTTAGATGTTGTAATTACTGGTCAAGAATTAAATAGAACGAAAGAAAATGGTGTAGTTATTTATAAAAATGAAAAAGGAATATTTAAAAAACATCAAAAAATAAGTGGAGAAAACTATTGTGTTTATGCAGGTTTTTTAAATGTAAATAAAGATAAATATGCAGATCTTTTAATTGAAAGAAATGAAAAAATCGAATATTATATTAATGATAAGAAAGGGAATTTTAGTTTAAAAGGAGATCTAAAAGGAGCTGGAAGTGTTTATGAATACGGTGTTGTTGCTTTTGATATGGATAATGATGGTGATGATGAAGTATTATTACAAGGAGATGAATTGGCATACAAAGGAGATAAACCTTACTTAAAAAAAAATAATTTATTTTTTAAAAACTTAAGTAAAGGATATACTTCTATATCACATGTGTTTAAAAATACAGATCAAGGAATTATTCATCCTGTAGATATCAATAATGATGGAAATATGGATGTATTTATGACAAATATTGCAGAAAATTCTGAAGCTGTATTCGAAAAATCACTATTCTATTTCAATACAGGTAAAACTTTTAAGACTGTAGAAAATGATATTTTAAAATATAATTTAGGAGTATCGTGTTTTGTAGATTTAGATAACGACGGAGATAAAGATTTGATTATTTCTGGAGGTAGAAAAGCATTAGATAGTTCAGCATATTATGAAGATGCGATAGATATATATGAACATAAAAATGGGAAATTTATTTTATTAAAAAGACAAGCATTTCCTTATGCTGGTCAGGGTTCTATACTTACAGGAGATATAGATGGAGATTGAGATCAAGATATATTGTTAACAGGATATGAGGGAGGTTTTGAAGGAGATCCGAAAACATTATTATTTATTAATAAATTAAAGTAGTTGTAAAAAAATTGATTATGATTTTAGCTTTTGATACATTTTATTACGAAAGTAAAGCAAAGACAGTTTGTGTTAGTTTTAATAAGATAACAGATGAAACTTTTATAGCTATCACAGATGAAATTATTGATGGAGTATCAGAGTATGTTCCAGGAGAGTTCTACAAAAGAGAAATGCCATGTATTTTGAGTCTTTTAAAACAATTTGATCTTGAAGAAATAACATTGATTATTGTTGATGGATATGCAATTCTTAATAACGAAGGAAAGTTAGGTTTAGGAGGTTATTTGTATGAAGCATTAAAGAAAAAGATTCCCATCATTGGAGTTGCAAAATCTCAATTTAATACAGAAAATAAGTATGCTATAGAATTATTTAGAGGAGAAAGTAAAAAACCATTATATGTTTCTGCAATAGGTTTAGATTTAAATGAGGCTTATAATACTATTAAAGATATGCATGGTAATTTTCGTATGCCAACATTGTTAAAAGTTTTAGATACTAAGACGAGGGAAAATTTAGTATAAATTGAATATTTAAATAATGAATATATCAAAAGTAATATTTAGAATCCTTCTTATTCATTTCATCATTAGTTTTAGTGCGATTCTTAAAGGTTTTGCACAAGAAAAGCTTGAGGGATATAGCGTGCAACCAATCCCATCTTGGGTTAAAAAATACCCTTTCCCGAAACCTAAAAAGAATATGATCTTGACCTAGTTTTATTGCAACGTGAGGAGCAATATAATAATGACACTGAAGAAAGCTTTGAAAAATATTATTATTATGTAAATACTGTCAAAGGTGTCAATAAAATTCGTTCTTTTTATTTCTGGTATGAACCAGATTTTCAAAGTATACAGATACATAATGTGAATTTTCATAGAGGAAATAAAATTATTAGAATCAATAGTAAATTACATGTAGAAAAAGAAATTTATGAAAAACAAATAGCAGGAGATTTTTATGCAAATGATGGAAGAATAAAAATCTATTTTGAAGGTGTAAAACAAGGAGATATTATTGAGTTTAGCTATACAGAAAAAGGCAGCCAGCCTGATTTAAAAGGAAGTTTACATTATCAAATTTTTCCTTTTAAGCATAATTTAAGAGGTACTAATTACATTAGAATTTTAAATACAAAACCTATAAAAACTCATGCGATCAATTGGGATCCTAAAATTATCCGTGCAAAATCAAAAGGATTATTTTCAGCAGAATTCAAAATTGAAACAGATCAAAAGATAAAATATCCAACAGTTCCAGATTGGTATTCTGCGAAAAAAAAAGTTTATTTTTTTGATAAAGTTTCTTGGAGTGAATATGTAAACCTCAATATAGAAAACTATGAACTAGCAAAAGCACCTTCAATAGCAGTTCAAGAAAAGGTTAAAATTATAACAAAAGGTATTGAGAGTAAAGAAGAAAAAATCAATGCTATATTAAATTATATTCAGGAAGATATTCATTATTTAGATTATGATTTAATCGAGCCTAAGAAATCAGATGTAGTATTAAAACAAGGAGTAGGAGATTGTAAATCCAAGTCATTATTAACAATAAAAATGTTAGAATGTTTAGGTGTTACGTCTTGGCCATTAATTGTTAAATCAGACGGGTTAGATGAAAGAATATTAAATGTTTATAGTGGTCAAATATTTGATCATGCTGTTGTTGAATATGAATTAAACGGTAAATCATACATTTTTGATGCAACACAAAGTCCACAAAAAGGTAATTTAAAAGATAAGACTGTTTCCGACTTTCGCTACGGATTAAGAATTAAAGAAGGCGTAAATGAACTTACAAAATTAGATTGGAAATCTAATAGTACTGTAGATATTACTACAGTTATCTATGAAAATGAAGATGATCTTCAAGAAGACCAATATCGTATCAATTCCCAAGTAGTATTACAGGGCGAATTAGCGAATGATTATAATTGGGTTTACAATACGTATGGTATCGAAAAATTGTTTGATGAGATTAGTGAAGATGTTTTAAAAAATCCCTACAGGAGAAGAGAGAATTATGAGAAAGAATATTTTATAGAAGATGATAAACCTTTTTCTGTTTTTAAATTCAGATCTAAAAATCCTACAGAAAAATTCGAATCAATTCATTACAATAGTGAAGCACTATCTTATGCTCCACCTTTTTTAAAACAATGGTCGGAAATAAAACAGTTATATGATGAAGATTTAGGAGAATTCTTTGATTTACCTTATCTAGAAAAAACAAATTATTTACTAAAAACAAAAGAATTACCTTGGATGGAGTTTACTCCTGATACTGTTAAACTTGAAAATGATTGGATCAAATACAATAAGACTTCTTGGAAAGAAAACGACTCTATTTATGCAAAATATTCTATAGGATTTTTTAAGAAAGATTTAGACTCTTCAAGATATAAAGAGGTTGTTAAGAGTATGGATTCTATTCATAAAAATATTTCTTTGATTTTAACTAAAGAGAAAACTAAACGAGAAGATTATAGTTATGAAAAAATTTATCGTAAACAACTTTATACCATGTTTACAATGCTATTTGTTTTCTTGATAGTACTATCGCTTTTAATCTTTTTTATCATAAAAAGAAGAAAGAAAAGAAAAAAGTATTTAGAAAAACTTAAAAATGAAATTTCTAATCTTAAGAAACAACTTAGAGAGAAATGTACTTTAGATAGTGAAAAATCAGAATAAAATTTAAATTAAAACAAACTACTCTTTTATTATATATTTTTCGTGATTTTAGTACGAGTTTTTGCGTAACATTTTTCTGTTTAAATATTATGTTTTAAGTTAATGTTAATAAAATGTTTAGAAACTTTTTTTAAGTCTCATGTAATGAGTTCAAATAAGTAAGATATTTATCCTTGTTTAGAATCAATCTAATTTATTTATGGGGATAAAAAATATAATTAAAAGAGACTTTAGTACAAAAGAGTTTCATTTAGATAAGATTACATTGGCTATTTATAAGGCAATGAAAGCTACCGGAAATGGAACAAAACAAGATGCTGAAAATATAGCATTATCAGTGTATAAAACATTATTAGAACGTAAGCAAGAAACTATAGATTATACACCAACAATAGAAGAGGTTCAAGATATTGTTGAGCTTCGTTTGATGGATAGCCAGTTTACAAATGTTGCTAAATCATACATTTTATATAGAAATAAAAGAACGCAACAAAGAAAGACTAACATTTTTGAAAAAAGAGTTAACCTAAAACCATATGAATACCCCCATTTATATGAATATGTTCCTGCTATAAGACACTCTTATTGGATTCATACAGAATTTAATTTTACAAGTGATATACAGGATTTCAAGTCTCGATTGTCAGATTCTGAAAGAAATGCTATTAAAAACACCATGCTCGCAATTTCTCAAGTAGAAGTTGCTGTGAAAACGTTTTGGGGAGATTTATATCACCGTATGCCAAAGCCTGAAATAGGATCTGTTGGAGCTACATTTGCAGAAAGTGAAGTTCGTCACCACGATGCATATTCTCATCTTTTAGAAATTTTAGGGCTTAATAAAGAGTTCAAAGCTTTAAAAAAGAAACCAGCTGTGATGAAACGAGTACATTACTTAGAAACAGCTCTCAAAAATGCCAAAAGTGAAAGTGATAAGGAATACGCAGAATCAATTTTACTTTTTTCACTTTTCATTGAGCATGTATCGTTGTTTTCTCAGTTCTTAATAATAATGGCTTTTAATAAACATAAAAATATGCTAAAAGGTATTTCTAATGTTGTAGAAGCCACATCTAAGGAAGAACAAATTCATGGAGATTTTGGAATCGATTTGATTAAAATCTTACAGAAAGAGCATCCAGAATGGTTTACAGAGCAATATAATCAAACAATCCAAGAAATATGTCGAAAGGCATATGATGCAGAACTTCAAATTGTAGATTGGATTTTTGAAGATGGAGAAGTCGATTTCTTACCAAAAAATGTTATCAATGAATTTTTGAAAAATAGATTTAATAAATCATTAGAAAGTATAGGTATTACTAAGGTTTTCGAAGTAGATGAAAAGTTGTTGTTAGAAACTGAATGGTTTGATGATGAAATTATTGGTACTAAACACGGAGATTTCTTTGTGAAGAGATCAATAAACTATAGTAAGAGAACACAAAGTATAACTAGCGACGACCTTTTTTAAACATGCAAAAAAATATAAAAACAAAAACAGAGGTAAATACTACTTACCAAAATATGATTGAAGCTCGAAAAAGAGCTAAAAATAAAATGAATAAGATTTCTGATGCTCCATTTGAATGGTTAAATGAGCATAGTAGAAATTTTTTAGAAGCAGGGTATTTAAGTGAAGGCGAGTCTCCAGAAATTAGAATTGCACAAATAGCTGAAAGGGCAGAACAGATATTGCAGATTCCTGGGTTTGGAGAAAAATTCTACTATTACATGTCAGAAGGTTTTTATTCTTTAGCTTCTCCGGTATGGTCTAATTTTGGAAAGAAAAGAGGTTTACCAATAAGTTGTTTCGGATCTCATATAGATGATGACATAGGCAATATTTTATATACTCAATCTGAAGTAGGTATGATGTCTAAACTTGGTGGAGGAACATCTGGTTATTTTGGAAAAATAAGACATCGTGGGGCACCTATAAAAAATAATGGAGAAGCTTCAGGAGCCGTTCATATAATGCGACTATTTGAATCGATGGTAGATGTTGTAAGTCAAGGTTCAGTTCGTAGAGGTAGATTTTCGCCTTATTTGCCAATAGATCACCCAGATATTATGGAGTTTTTAGAAATAGGTTCAGAAGGTAATCCTATTCAAGAACTTACTCATGGTGTAACAGTTACCAATGATTGGATGCAATCAATGATAGATGGAGATGTTGAAAAAAGAACAGTTTGGGCTAAAGTATTACAAAGTAGAGGAGAAATGGGCTATCCTTATGTTTTCTTTACAGATAATGCAAATAATAATGCAGCAGATGTTTATCAAGATAAAAAACTGCCTATTTATGCAAGTAATTTATGTACAGAGATAATGTTGCCTTCTAATGATAATTGGTCTTTTGTATGTGTACTTTCAAGTGTGAATTTATTGAATTATGATAAATGGAAGGATACAGATGCTGTCGAGACCATGGTATATTTCTTAGATGCTGTTATTACAGAGTTTTTAGAAAAGTTAGAATCTTATAGAGATTCAGATAATAAAGACGACCAGCAAACATTTCTATTTATGGAAAGAGCCTATAATTTTGCTAAAGAGAATAGGGCTTTAGGTTTAGGAACTTTAGGTTGGCATTCATTATTACAATCAAAAATGTTGGCATTTGATAGTCAAGAGGCATTTGATTTGAACAGTGAAATTTTCAGAATTATAAAAGAGAGATCATACAAAGCTTCTGAGAAGTTAGCAGATAAATTTGGAGAGCCAGAAGTATTAAGAGGTTACGGAAGAAGAAATACAACCTTAAACGCTGTCGCTCCTACAACATCATCAGCTTTTATTTTAGGGCAAGTTTCTCAAGGAATCGAACCTATTTGGTCTAATATTTATGTAAAAGATATAGCTAAAGTGAAAACAACAATAAAAAATATATTTTTAACTAAGTTGTTGGCTAGTAAAGGAAAGGATACAGTTGAAATTTGGAGAAGTATTAGAGAAAGAGATGGGTCTGTTCAACATTTAGATTTTCTAACACAAGAAGAAAAAAACGTGTTCAAAACTTATTCTGAAATTGATCAAATGGATATAATTTATCAAGCTGCAAACAGGCAAAACCATATAGATCAAGGACAATCTTTAAACATAATTGTTCATCCAGAAATGCCAGTTAAAGAAATCAATAAAATTCATATTATGGCATGGAAACTAGGGTTAAAATCTTTATACTATCAACATAGTATGAACGCAGCTCAAAAATTCAAGCAAAAGAAAGAATGTGCAAGTTGTGAAGGCTAAATAATATTAAAATCTAACATGTTACATTTATAAGATTTCATGTAACATGTTAGATACTTCTATATCAAATATAGTACGCTCGATTAAATCTTTTAGTAATGATAAATCATTATAGCTTAAAATAAATCGTAATTGGTTTATTGGAGTTTCTAGAACTATTGAATCGTAATACCTTCGATGTTTGTCCTCTAAAAAAGAATTACGATATAGGCTATTCTCAATATCTTGTAAAAAGAGATTTAACTCTATGATATTAAATAGTAATGCTACATTACTAAATATAATGTTTACTCTTTTATTCTCTATATAGGCATCTATTTCATTTTTCCAAAAAAATGTTATTCCCATTTGGTTAGAATAGATTTTATCGATTTCTTCTAAATTAATTTTCATTATAATTAGTTAATTTATACACTGTAATTGTCTTTAAAAGAAAAAATTATAGTATGTAAATATACTTATTTATAATTATTCTAAATAACTTTTTGTTTTTTAATTTTATAAAGCTTTAGTTTAAAGTTGATTTAAAAGATGTTCTATTTTTCCAAAATCTTAATCAATTTAAATGATTTCAATAGATGAAATAATCCAGGAATAATAATTAATCCACCAAAGATTAAAGAAATTCCGAGTACTCGAATTACTGAGTCAGGTGCAACATTTTCAAGAAGACTCATACTGTCGTTTTCAATTAAGAGTAAATGAGGAAAATGAGGAATTAAAGCCACAGCGATAATCAGTATCACTTGTAATCCTGCATAAATTCTGCTATTAATTCTATTTCCTTTTTTCACAGCAAACCATAAAGGAATTAATCCTAAAGCAGAAAGAAGAATCATTCCTACGCTAATAGGGTTTTTGATAATTCCATTTACAAAATAAGTATCAGTAATATATCCGTAAGCAATAGTAATGAAACCAAGTAAAACTACAACAATTGTAGCAATTTTAGCTTTTCTAACATATATAGGATATCCTTCTTGATCAGCTTCACCAATTAATAATACAGCAGATAAAAAAGCACACAAACTAGCAAAAAAAAGCCCGACTAAGAACGAAAAAATATTAAACCAAGGTGTAATATAAGCTTCAGCAAATGTTGGTAGAACTTCTCCTGTAGGAAGTATAATTTTACTACAAATCATTCCTCCAAAAATCATCCCAAGGAAAATAGGCGTAACTAAACTAGAAACACGGAATAACCAATTGTAAATACGTTGAGATTTATCCACATAAGCATCATAATGTCTAAAAATAAAAGCAACACCACGTAAAGTAATTCCAATTAACATTAAAGTAATAGGAATGTGTAAAGAAGTAACCATTACTTTATAATATTGAGGAAAAGCAACCCAAAGAATTACAATTAAAATGATAATCCAAATATGGTTTGCTTCCCAAACGGGTCCCATCACTCTATAAATTGTCTTTTTAGTAATTTTCTGATTATCTTCAGAAGAAAATAATTCAATAATTCCAGCACCAAAGTCGGCGCCACCCAACAAAACATATAATAAAAGAGAAAAGGCTAAAAAGAATAAAACAACAGCTATCATACACTTAATTTAGGTGAGTTATTTAACGATTTAATTTGCCTGTTTAACAACCAAGCTACGGTTACAGTTAAAATAGAATACAAGAAAACATACAAATAAAAACTATACTGAATTCCAGGTATAGGAGTTACAGCGTCTTTAGTTCTCATAATTTTGTGAATAATCCAAGGTTGTCTTCCAACTTCAGTAACAATCCAACCTGCTTCTAAAGCAATGAATCCAGCAGGAGCTAAAAAAGCAAATAATTTCCAGAACAATTTTTTATCTAACCACTCTTTTTTCTTGTTATTTACAAAGAAAAAGAAAACTCCAGCCATGAGTAAAAGTCCTCCTAAACCAACCATAATTTGAAATGCATAATGTACAATAGCTACATTCGGAATTTCATCTTCAGGAAAGTCGTTTAAACCTTTTACTTCAGCATCAAAATCACCAAAAGCTAAAAAAGACAAAGCTTTCGGAATTTCAATCTTATATTTTACTTCTTTTTTCTCCTGATCTACAATTCCACCGATATATAAAGGAACACCTTTAGAAGTTTCGTAGTGTGCTTCCATAGCGGCTAATTTTACAGGTTGGCGTTGCGCAACATCTTTTGCAGAAATATCTCCGCTAATCGGTTGTAAAATTGCAGCAATTGCACCAAATGTAATGGCTATTTTAAAAGCTTTCTTATGAATTTCAGTTTGTTTGTTCTTTAAAATCTGAAAAGCATGTATACCAGCAACTGCAAATCCAGTTGCTGTAAAAGCAGCTAAAACCATATGCAAAGCTTGTGTAAACCATGCTGGATTAAGTAATGCCTTTACTGGATCAATATTTAAGAATTGTCCATCAACATAATCAAAGCCAGATGGAGCGTTCATCCAACCATTAGCAGAAACCACTAAAATTCCAGATGCAACACCTGCAATTCCAACAATAACTCCTGTAAACCAATGAAATTTTGGAGAGATTTTATCCCATCCATACAAATAAAAACCGAGAGCAATAGCTTCAACAAAAAAAGCTGCTCCTTCAAGAGAAAAGGGCATACCGATTATGGGGCCGGCATGTTCCATAAATTCGGGCCATAAAAGTCCTAGTTCAAAGGAAAGTGCAGTACCCGAAACTGCACCAGTTACAAAGAAAATGGCAACACCTTTTTGCCATACTTTAGTTAATTTTAAATATACTGGATTTCCTGTATTCAACCACTTTTTGTGAGAGACAATCATAAAAAAAGGCATAACCATTCCGATACAGGCAAAAACAATATGAAAAATTAGCGTGAATGCCATTTGAAGTCTTGCAGCATCTATATTTTCCATAACGAAATGTTTAAAAGATAAGTCTCGTAAATTTACGAAATTCTCCTGTTTTTCGCTAGTATTTTAGTGCTGAAAAACCTTAAAAAATTAGCGTGTTGCTAATGAGTTTTTTATAGTTTCTGTTTGGAAATTATTTCCATTCCAAGTAAGTGTTTTTTGAAGTGTAGATGTAGTTGAATTGTTCCCAGGATTGTAAATAGATTCAGCCATTATAATCTTGTTTTTTTGTCCATTTTTCTGATTAGGGAAAATATATTCTATCCAAGGTTCTGGTTCATCACAATGCGAATTTTCTAGTTGAGGTAGTTTTATAACATTTCCATCTGTAGTAATACACAAATAATGAGAAATTAAAGTAGAACAACATGCCGTATGAGAAGTAGTAATACGAACAACTTGTTTTATATTATTAAAGTTAGTAGTATTTAAAACATGAACTGAAGTTTCATCGTAAGACATTAAGTTTACAGATAATTCTAAGATGGTATTATTGTCTTTATCTTTTAAAAAGATTGGTAAATTTTGATTTTCATGAGGAAATTTATCCCAGTATTCTCTTCGAGTTATTGAATCAATTTCAGTGATGTAAAAATCATCAGTTTTTTCAAATTGTTGACTAAAAGTATTTAGTCCTAAAAACAAAGCTAATACAATTACTAAATTTTTCATTTTATTATTTTTTAGTAAAAGTATTAGCCTTTAATTTATTATAAAATCAGTATTGAGTAACCCTGATCTTTTAATGAGTGAACATGATCACGTAGTTATTTTATTAGTTTTAATTGTATTCTTTTTCTTTTAATATCTATTTCTAAAACTTGTACTTGTACTTGCTGTTGTAAGCTTACTATTTTATTGATATCATCAACGAAAGTATCAGATAAATTAGAAATATGAATTAGTCCGCTTTCTTTAATTCCTACATCTACAAAACAACCAAAATTAGTAATGTTATTTACGATTCCTGGTAAAACCATTCCTGTGCGTAAATCGTCAATAGTTTTTACATTATCATCAAAAGAAAATGCTTTTGCTTTTTCTCTAGGGTCTAAACCAGGTTTTTCTAATTCTTTTACAATGTCTTTTAAAGTAGGTAAACCGAATTCAGCAGTAATATAATTATTTAATTTAATTTCTTTTAACTGTTTTGTATTACCAATAAGATCTTCAGTTTTTAGTTTTAAATCTTTAGCTATGTTTTTAACTAAAGTATAACTCTCTGGGTGAACACTAGAATCATCTAATGGATTGCTTCCTTTTTTAATACGTAAGAAACCCGCTGATTGTTCAAAAGCTTTTCCTCCTAAACGAGCCACTTTTTTAATATCATTTCTTGTTTTAAAAACACCATGCTGATTTCTATGATTTACTATGTTTTCAGCAAGTTTAGGTCCAATTCCAGAAACGTAACTTAATAAAGAAGCACTAGCTGTATTTACATTTACACCAACTTTATTTACGCAAAGTTGCACTACAGTATCCAATGATTTTTTCAATTGATTTTGATCAACATCATGTTGGTATTGACCAACACCAATTGATTTAGGATCAATTTTTACTAATTCTGCTAAAGGATCAGCTAATCTACGTCCAATAGAAACAGCTCCACGAACGGTTACATCTTCCTTAGGAAATTCATCTCTGGCAATTTTTGATGCAGAATAAATAGAAGCTCCAGCTTCATTTACAACAAATATTTCCAAAGTTTTAGCAGCTCCAATATTTTTAATAAAACGCTCAGTTTCTCTCGATGCAGTTCCGTTACCAATAGAAATTGCTTCGATATTATATTTCTTAATTAAGTGTTCAATTGTATATGCAGCTTCTGTAATTTTATTTTGAGGTGCATTGGGGTAAATAGCTGTGTTATGTAATAATTCACCTTGTTCATTTAAACAAACTACTTTACAACCTGTTCTAAAACCAGGATCTAAAGCTAAAATTCGTTTTTCACCTAGTGGAGCTCCAAGTAATAATTGTTCAAGATTTTTCTTAAATACTGTAATTGCAGATTCGTCTGCTTTTTCCTTAGCAATATTCATTGCTTCAGTAGTTAAAGAAGGTAGCAATAAACGTTTATAAGAATCGTCAATGGCTAATTGAATCTCAGCACCACATTCATTATTATTTTTAATTAATTTTCGATCTACTTTTTCAAGAACTCTATCATCGTCGATTGTAATTTTAACTCGAATAAAACCTTCTTTTTCTGCGCGTAAAATAGCCAGTAAACGGTGAGATGGAATTCGACTTAAATTTTCAGACCAATCGAAATAATCTTTAAACTTTTGAGCATTTTCGTCATCTTTTTTCGTTTTTACAACTTTAGTTTCAATAGTAGAAAAACGTTCTAATTCTCTACGGATTAAATTACGGATATCACTACGTTCATTAATCCATTCTGCAATAATATGTCGAGCTCCTTCTAGTGCCTTATCTTCATTTTCTACATTGTTATTAATATACTTTGAAGCAATATAATCTAAGTCATCAGCACGCTGGCTCATTATAATTTTAGCTAAAGGCTCTAATCCATTTTTACGAGCAGTTTCAGCTTTAGTTTTTCGTTTCTTTTTATAAGGTAAATAAATGTCTTCTAGTGTAGTTAAGTCTTTTGCATTTAAGACTTTGTTTTTTAATTCTGAAGTTAATACCTCTTGTTCTTCTAAAGCTTTAAGAATAGTATTTTTTCTTTTTTCAAGAGCTTCAAAAGCTTCCTTTAAAGCAACGATTTCTCCAATTTCAACTTCGTCTAAATTTCCTGTTTTTTCTTTACGATAACGAGCAATAAACGGAATGGTACAATCTTCATTTAATAACTCCACTGTATTTTGAATACTTTTTTCTGAATATGAAGTTTGTGAGGATATATAGGATAAAAGTTGCATAATTTCAATTTAGGGATTCAAATATCAAAAAAAATAATGATTTATCTAGTGTCATTTTTTTCAGTTTTTTTAACATAGATATAGCTTACACTTTAGCAATTAATTACTAATTTTTCAATGCAATTTATTAACCTTAATTAAAACCAATTGTAATGAAGAACTTAAAATCATTAAGGCAATCTTTACTTGAAAAAAGCCTTGAACACAAAGAGTTAAATAAACAAGAACAACAAAGTATTAAAGGAGGATATTATATGTCTGAAGAAGAATGCTACGAAGATTGTAGAGGTTCTGGTAAAGGATGGGGGTATTGGTCTCATAAAGATTACTGTGTAAGAGGAAGAGATGGATATTACACTTGTTACGATAGTTAAAAAAAGAAATCTAAAACGGCTTTTACAGGCCGTTTTTTTATTGATCTTAAAAATATATATCCTTAGCCAAACTTTATGTATTAGTATGTGCTTCTACTATTATTTTAATATCTTGAGAATATCCACCACCCATACTACACATGACAGGTATTTTTAAATCTCTACAGGTTTGCAATACAAAACGATCACGTTCTTTGCAGCCTGATAAACTCACACTTAATTTACCAAGTTTATCGCTTTCTAAAATATCAACACCACATAAGTAGAAAATAAAATCGGGTTGTTCTTGACTTATTAATTTAGGTAAGGTGTTTTTTAAAATGGAAAGATATTCTTCGTCTTTAGTCTCATTATCTAAAGGAATATCTAAATCAGATTGTTCTTTGTGAAAAGGATAATTTGTCTTTCCGTGCATAGAAAAGGTAAAAACTGAAGCATCATCTTTAAATATTTCAGCTGTTCCATTACCTTGATGTACATCTAAATCTACAATTAAAATCTTTTTCGCCAATCCTTTTTTTTGAAGATAACGTGCAGCAATCGCTTGATCATTTAACATGCAGAAACCTTCACCACTATTAGTAAATGCATGATGTGTTCCGCCTGCAATATTCATAGCAACTCCATATTCTAAAGCATATTCAGAAGCTTTCATTGTTCCGTCGGCAATAATCATTTCTCTAGCAATAAGTTGTTCACTTAATGGAAAACCGATTTTACGTTCCTCTTTTTTTGACAACGTAATATTTAATAAATCAAAAAAATATTCAGGAGTATGAACTGAAAAAAAATGTTTGTTATTAGGAATTTCAGGTTCAAAGAAATTGTCTTTTGTACAAGTTCCTTCATACAAAAGTTGTTGCGGAATTAGATCGTATTTCTCCATAGGAAAACGATGCTTATCTGGTAACGGATGATTATAAATTTCGTGGTGAGCGATTTTAAGCATAAAAACAACAAAATTTTAAAGCTAAGTTATCGATAAAAGATTACATATACTTTAAAGAAGCATAGTATATGTTTTTCACTGAAAACAGGGAAGAATTTTTAGTCTTGTAAAACTAGTTTTGTACTCTGTATATATTATTTAAGTTATGAAAAAAAAGTATATAATCCTTATTCTATTAATAATTCGAAACGCTTCTTTTTTTATTATCGACGTTTAATATCGAAGACAGTAAACACTATAAATACATATTCTTTCTGTATTGTTTTAATAGTAAGAGTAGGAATAATTCCCCAGATAGAGAGATTTAGAATCTCAAAATTAAGTTTGTTAAATAGAGTAGTAGAAATACTGCTCTATTTTGCTTTTAAAAAGCTAAAAATTTATAGGTATTAGAAGACTGATTATAGTAACTATAAATCATTTTACCATTGAATTCAAAAATATGGCTATTTTCTTGTTTGCCATTTTCTTGAACATAAGTATTTATAGTATCATACACGTTTTTTTCAACAGGTACATCAATAAAATTAAATTCATTATCCAGTATTCCTTTGAAATAAGTTACTTTTTTATTTCTGAAAAGATTTAAAATGTAAGAATGTGGATCTAAAAAACCTCTATAATTATTTACGGCATAAATAGATACGTTATCTCCCATTTTTAAGCTCATCATTGGATTGTGTAGCGTAGCCGGTTTTTTTCCTCCAAGTGTAATTACAAAATTATCTTTTTGCTTCGCTACAGTTATTCCCATGTCACTATAGTAGATTTTCTTTAAAAATACTTTAGTTTCTTTTGTGTTCACTTTTTTATATTCTTTTCCTTGAATTATTACTGGAGCATTTTTCAGTGGTAAAGGTTTGTTGTTGCTAAAAGTAAATTCTTGAAGTTTTTCATCTGTTTTTAAATCATAAATAGCAATTCCAAGATTTTTTTTAGAACAAGAGGAAGTAAATAAAAAATCATTAAAAAGAAAAGAATTAGAAGCTTTGTTTCTACCTGTTGTTTTGTATAAAGGCTTCCTGAACTTTTTTAATGTATGAGTACCTTCTTTTAAATTTAAAGTGAGAATCTGACTATAGAATTTATTCTTGTCAAATACAATTTTGATTAGATCGTTTTCAGCATAAAGTTTTGTATACTCTGCTGTAGTTTCTATAGAAATAGGTTGAATTTTATTCGTTTTTTTTGTCCCATATTCAAAAGATTGAATCTTAGTTATGGTGTAATCGTTATATAATGAATTATACAAAAGTTTTGTGAGAGAGGTTTTTCTGTTTTTTCCAATAAGTAATCTTTCATTTTTTAATTTAAAAGATTGATTTTTTGCTTCTTTATCGTTGGTGTAAGTTCTAACAATTAATTCAGAAGTACTTTTCTTTAAAAAAAGTAAATGGGATTTGTTTTCTTGATTGAAATTTTGAAGTAATGTAAGTCCTCTTGTATTAAATAGATCTTTATTAAAAACTACAGTATCATTTTTAAAATCAAAATCAATGATACCAAATTCAGAAACATTGGTGTTAGCAATAACAAAAGAAAATTTATTATCAGTATTATAAATTTTACCTACAACGCCTCTGTATTTTGAATTCTTTTTAAATTTAAGTTCCTTTTTAACTTTAAATGTGTTGTCAGTTAAATACGCATAAATATATCTCCTATCACTAATAAAAGTAGCAATATCTTTAGTCGATTTATTTACTACAGAGAAAGAGCCTTTAACTGTTCTGTTTTTAGTTCTTAAAGAATGATTGAACTCGCCAATACTTTTTTGACCTACTAAATTAAAACTTAGGAATATAAAACAAAGGGAAATAATAGCACTCTTCATATACACATCACTTAATAAGCTAATTTACGCAATCTTTACGAAGCTTTCAAGTATATCTAAAGGAAAACAAAGACAGTTTCTTGCTTGTAATTTTCTATATTTGAATATGATAACATTACCTGTATTTGCATTTCCAGATTTTAACCTTTACAGTACTCCTCTTTTCATATTGGTATTACAAGCTTTATTGTTTTCAGGTTTGTTATTGATTAAATATTTTAAAAATAACAACACTTCAAATTTAATTTTAGCAGTTATTTTGTTGTTAGTGTCTTATCAACAGATTTGTTATACAGTTGGATTTATGGGCTGGTATAACACGTATCGAACAACTAAGATTAATTATTGGTTAATTCCAATTAGTTTGGCATTAGCTCCAATGATATATTTTTATGTGAAGTCAATAACTCAATCTAACTTTAAATTTAAGAAATCAAATATCAGCCATTTTATAATGATATTAATATTGATTTTATTTCGAGTTTCTATTTACATTTATGATGCTTTACAACCAGGTTTTCATAAAAATCAGAATGGAGTATTAAAAATAGCTGTTGATGAAAAAATAGTTCAACCGATCTTAGTTTTTTTAGACTTTGCAGTAATGCTTTTGTATTTAGCTTTCACATTCCAATTATTCTTTAATTACAGGAAAAAGATCAATCAATTCTTTTCCAATACATATAAACTAGAGCTAAATTGGGTGCTAAGTTTTCTGGTTGTGTTTTCCGTACTATTCTTGTACAGTAGTATTCAAACTGTAATTAACATAGCTTTTGTAGAATTGAGTTACACGCAACAGTGGTGGTTAAACTTATTAATGGCAGTTAGTATGTTATATATTGGAGTTCGAGGATATTTTACAGATACCAATAAGTTGAATATTTTAAACTTTGAGTTTAATCCAGATCAAAAACAAGAAAAATTAGCTGCTGACAAAAAGAAAATTTCGGAACAAGAAATTCAGATGATTGATGAATATATGAAAGTAGAGAAACCATACTTAAATTCTGAGTTGAATTTATCAGATTTAGCTTCAAATTTACAAATGCATCGTTCACAATTATCACAAATCATTAATCAAGGCTACGATAAAAATTTCAATGATTTTATTAATGAATTTCGAGTAAATGCTTTTAAAGAAGAACTAAAAAAAGGATCTCACAAAGAGCTTTCTCTTTTAGGAATTGCTTTAGATTGCGGCTTTAATAGTAAAGCTACTTTTAATCGAGTTTTTAAAAAACTAACACAAACTTCACCTACAGAATTTCTTCAAAAAATATCAAACTAAGACGTCTCAAATCGTATTTGAGCCCTATAAATACAGGATAAGTCGTTGGTGTAACTATCTGTTTTCATCTTTGTGTCATCAAATCATAACACACAATTTTTAAGAGATGAAAACAATTTTTAAAACTTTAATTACACCTGTTTTACAAAAGCATTGGGGAATCGATTTACACTTTGCAATTATTCGTTTTGTTTGCGGAATGTTACTAGCTATAGATTTTGGAGCAAGTAAATTTGGAATGCCATGGACAGCAGCAGACAGAAACTTAAACTTATTTGAAGTATCAGCTTGGTTTCCTGAAGATGTAGCAGCTTATGGTGGCGTTTTTGCTTTATTTCCTGCATTTTTTGCTTGGATGGGGGCTTTTAGTGAAGCTGTTGGTGGATTATTTTTGGCTTTAGGTTTAAAAACAAGAATAGCATCTTTTTTAATTATCTGTACAATGTTGGTTGCCATATTCATGCAAAAATGGAATCAAGGTACTTGGGGAATGTTACCGGCTATGGGTTTTTTATGGGTTGCAACATACAATTTGTATTTAGGTAGCGGGCGCTTCGGATTAGATTACTTAATTTCTAAAAAACTATAAAAGATGAGAACTATAGTATTCATAGCAATAATTACATTCGGATTAATAGGTTGTGTGCAGAAACAACACATAAAAACGGTAACACTAAAAGTAGATGCTAGAGATCTAGCAGATGTAAAAACAATTGGAGTAAAAGGAGATTTTACAGACCCAAGATGGAAAGTTGAAGTTCCGTTAACAGATGAAGATAAAGATGGAGTTTTTGAAACTACATTAACTCAAAAAACAGCGGTTTATGCCATACAGTTTAAAGTGATTAAAAATGGTTCTGTTTACGAACTTAAAGGAAAACCAAATAGAGTTTTACAATTTGAGTACAAACCAGAAACAATAATTTACGAAGTAAAATATAACGATCCAGAATTCATAATTAAAAGAAATTAAAAAGAGCTGCTAAATGCAGCTCTTTTTAATTTAATCAGTAAATTTTCTAAAAACATACTGTTTTCTTTTAGCATAATATCTTCCTAAAATGAAGAAGTCTTTATATTTAAAAACGGTTTGTGCTTTTTCAACATCATCGTAAACTGTTTGGTCATTTTTACGAATTTTTTCAAAAACATTTTCTGCTATTTCTCCTTCTTTATGATTAAAATTTTTGTCAAGTAAACACTCAATACGAGTAGATTTTGTGTTTGTTGAAGAATTGTAAGCAAAAACAGCAGGATTAAAAAATACAGAAACACTTCCAAAAGAAGCTACAGGTAATCCGCCAAAACCGCCCATCATCATTGCTCCACCACTAGCAACTTCTTTATATCCACCTAAAGTAATTTGATAATTTTCTCCACGTTTTCTAACTGCTATACCTACTTCACCAGAATTTATTTTTCGTAAAAACTGTTTTGTTTTCTTAAGTTCTCTATATGTGGAAAATGAACCGCCTTCTAAAATAATCGGAGAATTTTTAAAATCTATAGGCTGATCTTTAACAATGTTAAATGACCTTACAAGTGTATTAGTATTATAATCTAAAATATTTAAAGCTAGTTTACTTTTATTCGATGTAAAAAGAAAAATGTGTTTGCCTTGAATAAAAGAGTTCGAATTCTTCTGATGAATTTTGAATTCTTCCATTGGTTTCTTAAAATCACGAACACCAATTTTAAAATCATCAAGACTAATTGAAAGTATTTGAGTTACAGAGCTATTTTGATCAAAAGAAAAAACAATAGCATTATCTCTGATATACATTTTTGTTTTATCACCAACCAATTCAAGGCTATTAGGTAATTCGTCATCTATCTTTTTAACTTCTACTCCGTAATTTCTTAATAAATGGACAGCATTTGTTTTATTACCTTTTTCTGTTAAGAAAGGAATATTATTTAAGTGAACTTCATTTCTTTTAATTTCATTATTATCAAAAGTATAAATACATAAAATTCCCCAATATGGTCTGATAGAAAGTAAGTAAAACTTGTTATTATCAGAAACAGTTTGTAAAATTTGTTCGTCGTCTTGTTCTAGTGTAAATTCTTTTGTTGTTGTAGTTTTTGTATCAAAAGAAAAATCCATTAAAAGAAATTTACTTTTTGTTGGATTCGATAAAAATATAGTATGGTTATTTCCAGAAATACTATTTCCTACTAGAACTTTGAATTTTCTTCTTTTTCTGTCGGAAGCTAAACTATCAATTACTTTATAATCTTCGTTTAACTTATACCCATATACATTTTTGGCATCTGCAATAAACAACGAAATTTCATTATTTTCTGTGTCTACAATAGGAATAACATCTTTAATATCTGTTCCATTTTCCTTCATTGAATTTCTAAATACAGCGATTTTCTCTTGTGAAAAAGAGAAAAAGGTTACAATAGTAAAAGCTATTGTAACCAGTTTTGTTTTTCTTAGCATATGTTTTTATTTATTTTAACAAACTTGTCCTCCGTTTTTTATTTTTTGTTGAGGTTCAACAAAAGCTAAAGAACCATCTTCGGTATCTGTCATTAAAATCATTCCTTGACTTTCAACACCTCTAATTTTTCTTGGAGCTAAATTACAAAGTACTGTTACTTGTTGTCCGACAATATCTTCTGGTGAAAAGCTCTCTGCAATTCCAGAAACAATAGTACGAACATCAATTCCTACGTCTACTTTTAATTTTAGTAACTTTTTGGTTTTAGCTACTTTTTCAGCTTCTAAAATAGTACCAATACGAATGTCCATTTTAGTAAAGTCGTCGAATTCAATAGTATCTTTTTGAGGTTCTACAGCTTTATTTGCAGCTTCATTTGCTTTTTTAGTAGCTTCTAATTTTTCTAGTTGAGCTTCAATAGTTTTGTCTTCAATTTTAGAGAATAATAACTCAGGTTTTCCTTCTTGAATCTTATGTCCTTCTGGTAATAAAGTATCTTTTTCTGTGATATCGTTCCAACCTAAATTTGGATCGGTTTTTAAAATGCCTTTTAATTTTTCAGAAGTAAATGGTAAAAATGGCTCAGATAAAACAGATAATGCTGTTGCGATTTGTAAAGCAACATACATAATCGTTTTTACACGTTCTTCATCAGTTTTAACTAATTTCCAAGGCTCTTCATCTGCCAAATATTTATTTCCTAAACGAGCAACATTCATAAATTCTTGAGAAGCTTCTCTAAACCTATAACGTTGAATTGATTTTTCTATAATATCAGGAAACTGTTGTAATTGTTCTAAAACGTCTTCATCTAATTCTGTAAACTCATTAGGTGCAGGAACAACTCCATCATAATATTTATTGGTAAGAACAGCCACACGATTAATAAAGTTTCCGAATACAGCTACTAACTCATTATTGTTTTTCGCTTGAAAATCTTTCCAAGTAAAGTCATTATCCTTATTTTCTGGTGCATTAGCTGTTAATGTATAACGTAACACATCTTGCTGTCCAGGAAATTCTTCTAAATATTCGTGTAACCAAACAGCCCAGTTCTTAGAAGTAGATAATTTATTTCCTTCTAAGTTTAAAAACTCATTTGCAGGAACGTTTTCAGGTAAAATATAATCTCCATGTGCTTTTAACATTGAAGGGAAAATAATACAGTGGAATACAATATTATCTTTTCCTATAAAGTGCACTAATTTCGTGTCTTCATTCTTCCAATAATCTTCCCAGTTTTTACCTTCTCTTGCAGCCCATTCTTTTGTAGAAGAAATGTATCCGATAGGAGCATCAAACCAAACGTATAAAACTTTTCCTTCAGCACCTTCAACAGGAACAGGAATTCCCCAATCTAAATCACGAGTCACAGCACGTGGACGTAATCCATCATCAATCCAAGATTTTACTTGTCCTAAAACATTTGATTTCCAGTCGTTTTTATGACCTTCTAAAATCCACTCACGTAAAAATGGTTCGTGTTTATCTAAAGGTAAAAACCAGTGTTTCGTTTGCTTTAACACAGGAGCGTTTCCAGTAATTGCAGATTTAGGACTAATTAAATCTGTTGCATTATGACTTGTTCCGCATTTTTCACACTGATCACCATAACTTTCTTCATTTCCACATTTCGGGCAAGTACCAATTACGAAACGATCAGCTAAGAACTGATCAGCTTCAGCATCGTATAATTGTTCAGAAACTTCTTCGATAAATTCACCATCAGAATACATCTTTTTGAAAAATTCAGAAGCTGTTTCATGATGAATTTTATTTGAAGTTCTAGAGTAGTTATCAAAAGAAATTCCAAAGTCTTCAAAAGATTGTTTAATAATTGCATGATACTTATCAATAATCTCCGTTGGAGTTACGCCTTCTTTCTTAGCACGCATTGGTATAGCTACACCATGCTCATCTGAACCACAGATGTAAGCAACATCGTTACCTTTTAAACGTAAAAAACGCGAATAAATATCAGCAGGCACATAAACCCCAGCTAAATGCCCAATATGAATTGGTCCATTAGTATAAGGTAATGCAGCTGTAATTGTATATCTTTTAGAAGAACTCATGTTAAATTTATAATCTTATTTTGGGTTACAAATGTAGTTAATAATTCGTTTTTACTTCTTGTTTTTATAAACTATAACCGTTATAAAATAGGCTTAAATATTTTTATTTAGATTTATTATAAATAACGTATCTTTGCAAAGAGAAATAAATCACTAAATAATGAATTTTAAGAGTTTTATACTATGTGTTTTTGTAGTTGGAATGCTGCAAGCACAGAAAAGTAAAAATATATTTTTAGATAGAGCTTTTTGGAAATCTAAACCAACTTTAGAGACTGTAAAAGCTAAAATTTCTGAAGGAAATGATCCTGTAGCATTGAGCAGACATAGTTTTGATGCGATTTCTTATGCACTATTAGAAAAGTCAGATGTAGTTAGCGATGATATCATAAAATACTTACTTACAATAGAAGGTAATGGAATAAATAAGTTAACACATGATGGAAGAACATATGTTTTCTGGGCTGCATATACGAATCGTTTAGATTTGGTGAAATATTTAGTAAATAAAGGAGCTAAGACAGATATTATCGATAGTCATGGTTACTCATTATTAAATTTTGCTGCAACCACAGGTCAGACTAATGTTGCGTTATACGATTATATAATTTCTAAAGGAGCTAACCCTAAAACAGAAAAGAATTTAAATGGAGCAAACGCTTTATTACTCGCAATTCCTTCATTAAAAGATTTTACACTGGTAGATTATTTTGTGTCAAAAGGTTTAAGCTTAAACGATACAGATAATAATGGTAATGGTGCTATAAATTATGCAGCTAAGAAAGGAAACCAAAAAATGATCGATCAGCTTATAGCTAAAGGTTTACCATATAAAAATAAGAATAAGAATGGGGGAAATGCTATGATTATGGCCACTCAAGGTGGAAGAAGAGGTTATAACTCATTAGATTTTTTCAAATATTTAGAAGGAAAAGGAGTAAAACCAAATGTAACCACTAATAAAGGACAAACTCCGCTTCATAATTTAGCATATAGTAATAAAGACATAGCTTCATTACAGTATTTTATAGACAAAGGTGTGAGTTTAGACCAACAAAATGAAGAAGGTAACACACCGTTAATGAATGCTAGTTATAGAAATTCTCTTGACGTAGTTCAATTATTAGCAGAAAAAACAAAGAACATTAATGTACAAAATAAGAAAGGAAGAACTGCGTTAACTAATTCTTTGAGAAATAACCCTAGTGTTTTAACGTATTTATTGCAAAAAAATGCAGATGTATCTATAGAAGATGCGAAAGGAAATAATTTAGCATACTATTTAGCATCAGCATACAATGCTAAAAAAGAAGATGAATTTTTGTTAAAGATCAACTTATTAAAAGAGAAAGGTTTTGATTTTACAAAACCTCAAAAAGATGGAAATACATTAATTCATTTAGCAGCTGACAAAGGGAATCTATCATTGTTGAAATTTTTAAAGAGATTTAACATCAATGTTAATGCAAAAAATAAAGAAGGCCAAACAGCATTACAAAAAGCTGTAATGGTTGCTAAAAAACCTGAAATAGTAAAGTTTTTATTAGCTAATGGAGCAGATAAAACTGTGACGACAAGTTTTGATGAAACGATATACGATTTGGCACAAGAAAATGAACAATTATCAAAGTTCGATTTAAGTTTTTTAAAATAAATAATACATGAAATTAATCACAAGAATAAGTTTAGTTCTATTATTATCATTCACAGTTTTCGCTTTTACAAAAAAAGAAACAGCGAAATATAAATGCATGATTCAGTTAAAGAATTATGATGGAGAAGGAGCATACATTGTAGTTTCTCTTTTAGATACAGAAGGAAAATATTTAGAAACACTTCAAGTATTGGGAGATGATGATGAATGGTATCACGAAATTTCTGAATGGTGGGATTTTTATGGAAAGAGAAGACCAGATATTGATGCAGTTACTGGAGCAACAATTAGCGGAGGACAACGTGCAATTAAAGTGGTGGAAATTCCTACAGATAAAATCGATGCAGGTTATAAAATTCGATTCGAAACAGCAGTTGAAGATCAAGAATATTATGCCGATGATGTTCAGTTTGAATTAACTTCAGAAAACGTAAAAAGTAAATTTGATGGTAAAGGCTTCATTAGATATGTAAGAATGATGCCTCAAAAATAATATAGATTTCATGCACGCTGGATATTCGTTCATTTATCATTGTCTTTTATTCTAACAGAAAATTAAAATTGAAGGCGTGCAGAAATTGAATTTTTCTAATATGCATATGCTAAAAGAATGGTTTAAACTATTGTTTTACAGAAAACCGAAAACAGAAAAACTTTCTTTAGAACAGCAATTAAGTAATCCTAAAGGAGTTGAAGGAATTAAACTTGGTCATACGATGTATGCTTCTAATTTAGGAATGATTACATCTTCAATTGATCTTCTTAATCTAAATGATCATGATGTAGTTTTAGAATTAGGCCATGGTAATTGTCATCATCTAAATTACATAGAAGAAAAAGTTCAGCAGATAGATTTTCATGGTTTAGAAATTTCTGATGTAATGCATAAAGAAGCCAAACAATTTCAAAGTGAATTAAAAACTACGTTTAAGTTATATGACGGAACAATAATTCCTTATAAAGATTTATATTTTGATAAATTAATGACTGTCAACACTATTTACTTTTGGGAAGATCCAAGTAAATTGCTTCAAGAAATAGATAGAGTTTTAAAAGTAAAAGGCGTATTTGTATTAACTTTTGTAGCAAAAGATTTTATGAAAAAACTACCTTTTGTAGGAGATCGTTTTGCGCTGTATGATATTTCAAACATTGAAAGACTGATAGAAAGAACAAACTTACAGATTACAAAAATTGAAGAAAAAGTAGAAAGAGTAAAGAACAAATTAAATGTTCTTGTAGATCGAGAATATTTACTGATAGAAATGATTAAAAATTGATCTTTTTGGTAAGATCATGAAAGTTATAAAATATAAAGTATGACACTTTCAATTTGGAGGTATAGCCATTTAACACTGGCCATATCTTCTTTTTTGTTTATAATTATTGCTGCAGTTACAGGAATTATTTTAGCCTTTGAACCTGTTTCTAATCAGTTAGAAACCTATTCAGTGTCTCATCTTTCTGAGGTTTCAGTAGCAGAAATGATAACAGTATTACAAGAAGAATACGAAGAAGTCATTTCTGTTGAAATCGATAATAATAGTTTTATAGTAGCGGATGTAATTACCAAAGAAGGTGAAAGTCAAACGTGTTATATTGATCCGAAAACAGGAAAGAAATTAGGTGATTTAAAACCGAAAGCCTCAATTTATAAGTTTGCTACCACATTACATCGTTCTTTATTTTTGAAAAGTATTGGTCGATTTTTTGTTGGCTTAGTTTCGTTTTTGTTGTTTTTAATTACAGTTTCTGGACTTGTTTTAATTCTCAAAAGACAAGGAAGTTTAAAGAAATTTTTTAATAAAGTTACTTGGGAAAATTTCTATCAGTATTTTCATGTAGTCTTAGGAAGACTTTCTATAATTCCATTAATTATCATAACTATATCAGGGGTATATCTTTCTCTGGAAAAGTTTAATCTTTTACCTAAAGAAAAAATAAGTCATACTATTGATTTTGATCATTTAAAAGCTAAACCGCAACAAAAGATTTCGAATTTTAAAATCTTTCAGCAAACAAAATTATCGGAACTCAGAAAAATAGATTTTCCATTTTCACCAGATGTCGAAGATTACTTTTTAGTACAAGTTATCAATAAAGAATTCACAGTAAATCAGATCACAGGAGATGTTTTAAGTGAAGTAAATTATCCGTTTACAAAAGTAGTAGCTTACTACAGTTTACTTTTACATACCGGACAAGGAAATATAATCTGGGCTATTATTTTAGCACTATCAAGTGTAGCCACGCTGTTTTTTATTTATTCAGGGTTTGCAATGACATTTCAACGCATAAAAGGAAAAACTCGAAATAAATTTAAAAAGGCAGCTTGTGAATATGTGATTTTGGTTGGTACAGAAAATGGAAGTACACAAACGTTTGCCAAAATGCTTTATAAATCAATGATAAATGCTGGTAAAAAGGTTTTTATTACCGATTTAAATAAGTACACTACTTTTGAAAATATGCAACATTTAGTTGTGCTAACAGCAACTTATGGAGAAGGTGAGGCTCCTTCTAATGCATCTAAATTCTTGAAATTACTTCAAGATAAAACAATTCATAATCATCCGTTTTCTTTTTCAGTAGTTGCTTTTGGTTCGTTGGCTTATCCTAAGTTTTGTCAGTTCGGATACGATGTTGATGCTGCTTTAAAATCAAATGAAAATGCGACAATGCTATTACCAATACACACAATAAATAACAAATCGTTTGAAGCATTTTCACAATGGAAACAAGAATTTAGTAATACTATTCAAACTGAGTTAAAACTCGATAAAACGATACTAACCAAAAGAGAAAAAACAGTTTCACTACCATTAGTTAAAAAAGTAACGAGCGATTTAGCTAAAGAAACCTTTTTGTTAGAATTTGATTGTAATCGAAAGTTTACTTCCGGAGATTTATTAGGTATTTATCCGAATGATCAAGAACATGAACGTTTGTATTCTATTGCAAAAATTAATGATAAATTACTGCTGAGTGTTAAGCGACATGAATTAGGTATTTGTTCTAATTATTTACACAATTTGGTGACAGGAAATTCTATCAACGCGTTTGTAAAAAAGAATCCAACATTTCATTTTCCAAAGAAAGCTCCAAAAGTAATTATGATTGCTACAGGAACTGGTATTGCGCCATTTTTAGGAATGATAAATGAAGCTAAATCAACAATAATAGATCTATACTTTGGATTACCTAACAAAGCAAGTTTACAGATTTATGAATCTGTATTAAAAGAAGAAAAACTATCGAAGATCAACTATGTGTTTTCAAGAGAAGGTGATAAAAAAGTATACGTTCAAGATGTAATTGCAGAGCAAATAGATCAAATCATTTCAGACTTACATAACGGAACAGTAATTATGATTTGTGGAGCCATAGCAATGCAAAACGCCATATTTACAGTTTTAGAAACGGCGCTTGAAAAAAACGGCAAAACTTTAAGTTATTATAAAAACAGAAATCAAATTTTGGTTGATTGCTACTAATTTTAGTTATTTGGTTGTATGAAGTTGATTACACCATCGTATCTTAAAAAAGGTGATACAGTTGCCATTATTGCTCCTGCTGGAATTTTAATTAATAGAGAAGCTGTTATTAAAAAAGCAGTTGACTTATTAGAAAGTTGGGATTTACAAGTCGTATTTTGTAATCATGTATTTACAAAGTCAAATCATTTTGCAGGTGCAGATGAAGAAAGAATTGAAGATTTTCAAAAAGCATTTGATAATCCAAATATTAAAGCGATTTGGTGCGCTAGAGGTGGTTATGGTTCTGTACGAATAATAGATCATTTAGATTTTAATCAATTTTTGAAACAGCCGAAATGGATTATTGGTTATTCTGATGTTACCGTTTTTCATAATCACATTCACAATTTAGGAATTGAAACCTTACATGCGATTATGGGAACCAGTATGCAAGATGATATAGCCATAATTAACGAATCTGTAGAAACTCTTCGTAAAGCTATTTTTGGGGAAACTTTAGAATATCAATTGCCATCAAATCAAAATAATAGCGTAGGAGCAGTGACAGGACAATTAGTTGGTGGAAATTTAGCAATTTTAGCATCATTGTTATGTTCAACAATTCATCTTTATTCAACAGTTTAAATTCTATTTATTGAAGAAATCGGTGAGTATGAATATGCAATTGATCGCATGTTGTTTAGCTTAAAACGAGCTGATTATTTCAAAAATGTTAAAGGAGTAATTATTGGAGATATTTCGAAAGTAAAAGAGAATTCAACAAAATGGGGAATGTCTATTGAAGATTTAATTTTGAATGTGTTGCCTGAAAACGTTCCTGTACTTTTTGATTTTCCTGCAGGACACGAGCCAGACAATCGTGCTTTGTTAATGGGAAGAAGAATTGAGTTATCAGTAAAAAACAAACAAAAATCAAACATCAAGTTTATAAATGAATAAAGTAGAAATCGAAATTTCTAATTTAGAGAAAAATTTAAATGGCAAAACACAATGAATTAGGAAAAGAAGGAGAAAAACTAGCTTTAGAATTTTTAAAAGAAAAAGATTATAAAATTCTTGAACAAAACTACAGATTAGGAAAGGCCGAAATAGATCTTATCATAACAAAAGAAAATTACCTAATTGCTGTAGAGGTTAAAACTCGATCAACAAACTATTTTGGTAATCCTGAAGAATTTGTAAACGCAAAGAAGAAAAAAATGTTAGTTGAAGCAATGAATTCTTATGTAATTGAGCACGATTTAGATGTTGAAGTAAGATTCGATATCATCGCTGTTTTAAAGTTAAAAAGTGATTTCAAAATAGAACATATCGAAGACGCTTTTTTATTCTTTTAAGAAGAGTTTAAGTTTTCTAATTTCATTTATTACCATAGATCAATTTTTAAAACATAAGCATAATGTAATTTTGAAAAGTAGTATTAGAAGTTATAGTTTATTCTAATACTCAACCTCATATTTTCTTAAAAAACATAAAATAAATCACTATGCTTAATTTTAACTTTTACAATCCGACTCACATCGTTTTTGGTAAAGATAGATTTTCTGAACTAGCTACATTAGTTCCAAAAAATGCTAAAGTATTAATCACTTACGGAGGTGGAAGCATCAAAAAGTTTGGGACATTCGATAAAATCACTGAAGCTTTACAAGGTTTCGAAATATTTGAATTTGGAGGTATAGAACCAAATCCACAATTAAATACATGTATCAAAGCCGCAGAACTTATTAAAGAGAATAATATTGACTTTATTTTAGCTGTAGGTGGAGGTTCTGTGTTAGATGCAACCAAATATATTTCTATTGCGGCAAAATATGAAGGAGATGACTATACATCTTTAATTAAACATGGGTTTTCACCTATTCCTGTTGAAGATGCTGTTCCTTTCGGAGCTGTTTTAACTTTACCTGCTACAGGTTCTGAAATGAATGCTTTTTCTGTGATAAGCTATGAAACTGGAAAGTATGGAATTTATTCTCCTCTGTTTTATCCGAAATTTTCATTTTTAGATCCAACATTAACTTACACGTTGCCAAAGAAACAAGTTGCCAACGGAATTGTAGATACATTTATTCATGTAGTAGAGCAATACATTACTTTTCCTGTAGATGCGAGATTTCAAGACAGAACTGCTGAAGGTATTTTACAGACTTTAGTTGAAATTGGAGAACAAACATTAAACAATCCAGAAGATTACGATACAAGAGCAAACTTTATGTGGTGTGCTACAATGGCGTTAAACGGATTAATCGGTTCTGGTGTTCCACAAGATTGGAGTACACACATGATCGGTCATGAATTTACAGCTAAGTTTAATATTGATCATGGAAGAACTTTAGCTATGGTTTTACCTTCACTTTTAAGAGAAAGGAAGGATAAAAAAGAAGCAAAGTTATTACAATATGCAGAAAGAGTTTGGAACATTACTGAAGGGACTTCAGATGAAAGAATTGAAGCTGCAATTCAAGAAACAGAAAAATTCTTTAATCGTTTAGGTGTAGCTACAAAGATTAGTGACTATGAAATTCAAAAAGACGAATTAAAAGACATTATTTCTCAATTAGAATCTCATGGAATGGTAGCTTTATCTGAAACTGGAGATTTAACTCTAGATATTACTGAACGCATTTTAGAGAATGCTTACTAGTATATCTTAGAAATTATTTATAAAAAGAAAAACGACAATCAAAATTGATTGTCGTTTTTATATATGTTGAGTTTCTGATATTATTCAGAAGCTGTTTTTTCTTTATTTAAGAATTCTTTAATGTCTTCTATAGCATTAGGAACGGCGATAATTTTTTTGTTCTTATCTAAAATAAAGTATGTTGGTGTAGCATCTATTCTATATTTTTGAACCACTTCATTATCGAACTTGTATGTAGGGTGTGTACCTAAAACATTATGCCAGTTGTATAATTTGTTTTTAGCCCAAGAATTGAAATCAAGATCATTCTCTTCTATAGCAAAAGCAATCACAGAAGTATTATCGTATTCTTTCATGAATTCATGAACCTCAGGAACTTCTTTAACACAGTGTCCACATTGAGTACTCCAGAAAATCATTAAGTAATATTCACCATCATCTAAAGTTGATAAAGAATAATCTTTTCCGTCTTCTTTCCAAGAAAAATCAGGAGCAGTACGTCCAACAGAAACACTTAATTCACCTAATTTCTTTTCTTTAAATTGAGCGTCTTGTAAGTCTGATGGTAATTTGTCATAGTAGTCTGCGAAAACTCCATCTACAATTTCTGAGTTTCTTTGAATTGTGAAACGAGTGATTAAATACTCTAAAATTTCTTTTTTAGTAGCATCCTTCTTCACAATTTTCATGATTTTGTCAATAGATTCTTTATATAATTTTTGCTGTAATGTTTGACTTTCAGCAATGTTTAAATAAAATACATAGTTTGTAATCTTATCAACAACAAAAGGTGAATTGTATAATGTTTTATCTGAAAAATCTATGTTATCAAAAAAGCTGTTTAAAACATGATCTAAATATTCTTGAGTATCATCAAAAATATCATCAGAATTTGTAGCTTCAGAAGCTTTAATGAAAGTGTTTACTAACATACCTTCAGATTTACCTTCGTAAATTTCTTGAACTTCTTCTTGTTCTTTGTAAGCTTTCTTATAAGCTTTTTTAGTTTTCTTTTCGTCAGATTTTAAGTATTCAACCTGTAAAGAATCAATAGTACGTTGAGTTAATGATAACGCTTCTAAATATTCTCTGTATACTTTATTTTCTCTAGATTTTGTAAATACTACAGATTCTTCTGGAAACTGAGGATTAAAAACAAATTCTATATTTTCTTTATTAAAAAATAAATCAACAAAGCCAGCACCTGTATTTCTATAACTTACTCTATAAGCTCCAACTTTAGCATCTGCAGGAAGTTGTAATTCAAAACGTCCAACTTTTTGCGTGCTTCCTCCTAAATCAACATCTTCAAACTTGATTGTTGAATTGCTAATAAATTTTTGTTTAGCACCATCAATTCTATATAGTACAACCCAATCACTTTTTTCTGGAGGAGTCATTGTCCCTTTTACAGAAAATTGCGCGTTTGCAATTGAGGCAACAAAAATTAGTAAAACAAAAAATCTTTTCATCATTAATAAGGGATTTTATATTAAAATAATATTTAAATTCTGCTTCTAGTATTCCAATAAGCGTACCAAAATTACTATTTCTTATTTAATTTAAGTACTTTAGGTTCAAATTTATTGACCTTAATGACCGTAAAAAACAAAATAGTTTGGTTGACTGGAGCTTCTTCTGGTATAGGAAAGTCCCTAGCCATCTTACTTTCCTGCCAAAATACAAAATTAATCTTATCTTCAAGAAACGAAACTACTTTAAATGAGGTGAAATCTCTGTGTCTTTTTCCTGAAAATGTAAAAATATTGCCTTTAGATTTAGAAGATTATGAAAATTTATCTGAAAAAGTTAGTACTGCGATAGCGTTTTTTGGAGGTATAGATATCTTAATTAATAATGGTGGAATAAGTCAAAGATCTTTAGCAAAAGATACGAATATTTTTGTCGATAAAAGATTGATGGATATTAATTATTTTGGGTCAAATTCGGTTTACAAAGCTATTTTGCCACATTTTGTAAATAAGAATTCTGGTCATTTTGTGGTTACTACAAGTATCGTTGGAAAAATAGGAACGCCGTTACGTTCTACTTATGCAGCAACAAAACATGCACTTCATGGTTTTTTTGATAGCTTACGTGCAGAAGTTTTTAATAATAATATAAAAGTAACTTTAGTTTGTCCTGGTTTTGTTACGACAAATGTTTCTAAAAATGCATTAACTGGTGATGGAACACCACAAGAAACTATGGATAAGGCTACGGCAAATGGTATACATCCAGATCGTTTTGCAAAGCTAATGTTAAAAGCTATTCAAGCAGAAAAAGAAGAAGTATATATAGCTGGAGCTAAAGAGAAATTAGGAGTTTATGTTAAACGTTTTTATCCTAAATTATTATCTAAAATGATTCGTAAATTAAGTGTTACTTAAAAAAGTCAATACTATCAAAATAAGAGATAATAGCTTCTTTCATTAAAACAGTTTGTTCACCAGGTTTTAAATTTGGTAATTCAGTAAGTGTTTTATAATGTGGCCAACCTTCATTATCGAAATAATCAAACTCATAGTATCCGTAAGGTTCTAAAAGTTTACAAATAGCAATATGCATAAGGTTTATTTTTTCATCTTTTTTGAAATTCCTCTGACCTTGCCCTAATTCTTGAACACCTATAAGATATATGATAGCATCTATGGTTAATTCATCTCCTTCTGCAAATTGATTTGTAAGTTTATTAACTATAAAATCCCATTTTTCTTTCAAGTTTACAACCTTTTCCATTTGTGTTTTATATTACAAAGCAAAGATACAAACGAGATACTTATATTTGTTAAAATTCTTAATAACTATGAATACTCTAGATATTATTATTGCTGCATTACTTCTTTTTGGATTTGTAAGAGGTTTAATGAAAGGTTTGTTCGTGGAGGTTGCTTCTTTAGTAGCTTTAGTAGCTGGAGTATACGGAGCTATTCATTTTTCTTATTTTTTAGGAGATTGGCTTAAAGATAGCTTAGATTGGGAAGAGAAATATATCACATTAGTAGCCTTTGCAGGAACTTTTGTAATTATAATTTTAGCAATAGCGTTGTTAGGAAAAATTTTAACTAAGATAGCTGATTTTGCTTCTTTAGGTATTTTAAATAAAATCTTAGGTGGAGCTTTTGGAGCTTTAAAAATAGGATTGATTTTAAGTGTTATTTTTATTTTCTTCGGAAAAATGAATGACACAATTCCGTTTGTAAAAAAAGAAAGTTTAGAAGAATCAATTTTATTTCACCCAGTAAAAAAAATTGCTCCAATGATTTTTCCATCAATTATAAAAGATGATGAGGGGCAAATTGATGATAATGAAGAAGAGACTACGATTTAGTTTTAGGTGTAAACCCCAGAATAGTGTAATTACTTTTTTTTCCTTTTTTACATATTTCCTCTTTTAAATATAATTCAAGTGTAGTTCCTTTCATCACACTTAAAGCGTTAAAAATCTCCTGTGTTTCGGTATCAAAGTATATTGTTTTATTAGATTGAGGAAGGTTAATTATACTGCTTCCTTCATTTGAAACTTTTAAAATTTTACATAAAACAGCATTTACATTCTTTTTATTGCAATTTAATACTTGCTTACTTTTTCCTAAAATTTTAGCGTTTATAGTTAAAGTGTTAGGAGTAGTTTTATTTTCCGAATAAGCTACATCTCCAAACTTAGGCTTAGCCATTTTTTTCTTTTGTTGTTGAGCAGATAAAGTTGTATTACATGAAAAGAATACTAATAACGGAATTAAATATAAAGAGGTTGTAAATTTCATAAATGAAAGATAAAAAAAATAGAGGCTTTTTTACAGCCTCTATTTTATATGAAAGTTTATTTTTTAATAATTTTAAAACGCTTAGCAGTTTTTTCTCCTTTGATATTGATTAAATAGATTCCAGAAGAAACGTTAGACGCATCCCAAACATAATTAGATTTAGGAGAAACGTTTTGTTTTTGGTGAACTACCTTTCCAGAAATGTCGAATACACTTATCGAGATTTGATCATCTGAAGTAATAGTTTGTAAATTAAAGTTGAAAACTCCATCTGAAGGGTTTGGCCACGCTAAAGTTTTTAACCGTCCCTCAATAGATGCTAAAGAAGCTTCTTGTTGTACATCTTCAGATTCATTATTTAAACTAATGATATCACCAAAAATTTGGAAAGTTTGATCAATTGGAGCTCTACCTAAAGCAACAGTAGATGGTGTCCAATCTAAAGCTCCTCTTCCAAAAAGATTAGCTGGATCTCTTAATAAAGTAACTTGTCCCACTCTGTTATCTTCAGAAGACCAAAACCATTGGTTTCCTGTAGGTAAGAAAGGTAGATTTACATAGATAGAAATCCAGTAATTTCCACTTTCTAATGTTAAAGGTTCAGGAAGTAATAAGTTTAAGTTAGGATCATTAAGTTCAGAAATTGGAGTTAAATCTGAAGTATTGTATACTTCGTCTCCAGGAACTCCATCATTATCGTTATAAATAATTACATCTACACTTGAGAAATTAGGCACTCCATTATTTCCACCAAAAGCAAGAATTCTATTTATCACCCAACTATTACCTTCAGGAATTGTAAAATCATCGGCAGCTTGAACTACACCATTAAAATCAACAAAGTTTTGAGAAGGAATAGATGAAACCACTTCATTATTTTGTTCGTAAATAGGAACTTCAGAAATTGTAACTGTAAATCCTGTAGAAACTTGTTCTCCATTAGAAGAAGCAATTAAACCTATAGAAGCCACACCAATTGCATCTGGTGCATATGATAACGTTAAAGTATTTCCATTTAAAGTAGCAGTAAC
>ERZ1740052.30-NODE-30-length-55453-cov-6.636774_pt1 | contig 55453 bp, 52 predicted proteins | sample MGYA00581750_ERZ1740052 | MGnify/ENA primary metagenome ERZ1740052 (study PRJEB43018, sample SAMN04849743) | marine metagenome | isolation source: floating plastic debris | place: Pacific Ocean | collected 2008-08-30 | study: EMG produced TPA metagenomics assembly...
TGTGATTGGCTAGTGGAACCGGTTTGTTATTAGCCTGCTGATTCTACTTTTATTTCAGTTCCTCCAGATAATAAAATTGCTTTTCCTGCTTCTGCTATTTCTTTCGGACTTTCTAAATTTCCAGTTTCTCCTGATAAATAAATGACAAAGTTATGTTGGTCTATTTCATCTAAATATTCTTCTGATAGTTGATTTATCATTCCAGCATATTTGAAAGATGTTTTCATCCTTTCATCTCTTTCACAAATTTCTAATTCAAATCCTTTATTAGTTTTGAGGTTCAGTAAAACCATACCAGCAAAAATAAATTGATTTAAATTCTCTTTAGCGATAGAATTAACTATTTCCTCTCTACTATTCCAATTACCAGGAATACAAAGAACTGTTTTGATTTTTTCGGTATTCAATTCAGGTGTTTTTTTATTTTTATTCCGTTTTAATTGGTGTACATATTTCAATTAAAAATCCGTTATTGTCTCTCACATAACCTACTTTTTGTCCCCAAGGTTTTTCAGTCAATGCTTCAAATTCAATCGCTCCCATTTCTAGTGCTTTTTTAAAATCCGACTCAATATTTTCAGTAACGAATGCCATTTCCACACCAAATGGTTTTTCAGTTCTGTTCGTTTTTACAAATCCTTTTTTGAAATTGGAACTCCCTAATTCAACTGAAGCAAAAGCAATTGTTGTTTCTCCCGAAATCAATTCTCCATAATCATTTTCAGGTGTTACAAACTTCTGCTGAAATCCAAATACCTTTTCATAAAATTCAATGGTTTCTTTTACGTCCTCAACATAAATTATTGTATATCCGTATTTCATTTGTGCTTAGTTTTTGTCAGCTTATGTATAATTCCGTATAACCTAACCAATAGTAAATATATTTTACTATTCAGTCGTATATACGTAATTCGTATTCTATTTTTAATTTAATTTTTAGAAAATGTATTGGAATAAGAGTATTGATCTATTTCTTTAACTTTTTCAGAGCTAAATGTAGCTAATAAAAAAGAGTCAAACAAAAAAGAATGGTGCTAATCGTTGCTTTTTGTAAGCTAAATCTCATTAATGATAGCTTGTACATTTTGGTGAAGTGCATCGGCTCCGTTTAGTTCGAGTATTTTACCATCGACTTCTTGTAACCAATTGATGTGAGTTTGTTTTGTAGTTCCATTAAAATTAAGGTTTTCATATTGGTTTGCCCAAATCAAAAATTCCTTAGAAGTTTGTTTAACTATATTATCAGTTAATAATTTATCACCATAACGTTCTACTTCTCGTTCTTTTAATCGTGTTAACCTTTCTGAGTTTTCTAAGGTTAAAAAAACAACCAAATTAAAGGCTTTTTTCCACGATTCATCCCAACTTATCATAGAACCACTGATAATAACATTTTCAAACCGATGAAAATCTACTTTTATATTTTGGTTTCGCTCAAGTATTGGTACTTTTTCTTGAAAAGGCGGATTGGTTTTTCTCCAATAATAATCATCCGAATCAAGATGTGTAAATCCAGTTCTTTTGGCAAATTCAGCTGCAAGTGTAGTTTTTCCTGTGCCTGTAGCTCCGAAGATCATTATTTTCATATTAAAAACGAATATAAAAGAAAAGTGCAAAACTTAATGTTTTGCACTTAGTGAGATATTACAAATATCGTTAGCAAATGTAACTTTCAATTTTACTTAAAAAGGGTATGTATTTATTAAAACGTAAACACTATCATCACCAAAACCGACAATATCAGCTTTTCCATCACCATTTACATCGGCTAAAGTTCTTACACGTTTAATATTATTCCAACCAGAGTTTGTTGTGAAACTATTCGTCCAAGCTTGAGCAGTATTGAATCCATTTCCGTTAGATAAAGCTACATAAACTTTATCATCACCAAATCCAACAATATCAGCTTTTCCATCACCATTTACATCAGCTAAAGTTCTTACACGGTTTGTGTTATTCCATCTAGTATTCGTTGTAAAACTGTTTGTCCATACTGATAAATTAAAATTTGAACCATAAATTGATTGGATACCATTAATGTCGTCGTCATCTAAAAATCTATGTGAACCATTATAAAAAGGGTACATTAAAGCTTCAGGAACATCAGAATGTCTTAAACCTAAAGAATGTCCGATTTCATGTGCAGCTACAGTAACCAAATCTCTTGGGTTAGAAGGTAAAGATGTAAGAGATAAAGTCCATGTTTCAGAATCATCAAAATGCATATCTCCTGCCAAACTTCCGGAATTTGGAGGTGGATAAAAAGCATGCGCTAATACCCCTCCAACACCGTCAAAAGGATAACCATCTCCATGTTCGCGTTCTCCAAAATGAATAATTATATCAGCGTTAGTTCCGTACACTTCTGTGAATGTAAGAGGTGTAACAGCAGCCCACAAATCAAAAGCTTCTCTTATAGCATCTTTTTCTAGGTCATTCACTATGTCTGCAGTTCCGTTATCGTAATAATAAGTAAGATTATTTTTATTCCATTTATTTCCTTGTACTACGAATTCAGAGAACACATTTGAGTCTTTAAAAGGTAAATTATCGTAAAGTACAGTATTATTGTTTTGTTGTACTAGAGGTGTTTTTGATTGTGTGTTGTTAGTTTTTAAAATTTCATTATTTAATTCATTTGAAGAATCTTCGTCGGAGCAACTTGTATATAGGAAGCCCATTGCGGTTAAACTAAGTAGCAAGTTTTTTAAATTTTTTTTCATTTTGTTTTTTTAATATGTCCTACTTTGTTTTTGGGAGTGTTCGGATCTTTTTTTCTCCATTACATTTAGACGTTTCACGTGAGAAAAAAATGTTACTATGTTTTTTAAAATTTTCTGTGTACTAATGAAAAACTTTAACTTTTTAAACACTGTTTTACTAAAAGAGAATGAATGTTTTTTTGGTTAAACGATAAAAACGTAGCGCTTTAATAAGAAAAAAGTGCAAAACTTAATGTTTTGCACTTAATATCGTGTGTTATGTAAGATAAAATTATTGCACACACTCAATAAAGAATGTTAAGGTATCTGCATCTACATTAGAGTTGTGTGAAGATGTAAATCCGCCTTGGCTGTTAAACTGAGCAGGATTTAATTCGAATGTTTCGCATTCTGTTACGATTCTTACGCGTTGATAAAAAGCAAAATTTTCATCTATACCACCATTAATTGGTTCAAAAATAACTGTGTATTCAAAACTACCATTACCTAAGTCTTTTTTACACCAACGTTTACGAACCCCAGGTAATGAATTTACTCCACTACTAGTTGCAGATAAACAAGCTCCAGTTTCTTCAACCCACGGACTACAATTGTCAGTATTTTCATTATCACCATTGCTTCCTGTATCGGAATTTACACGAGCAATACTTTCTGCAGAATTCCAACTTACATTAGCACCGTTAGTTACTTCATTATCAGTAAAAACTCTTTTAAAACCATCTTTTGTAAATCCTGAAAATTGTAAAATTCCACCACGATCTACTGTTACATCTACACTTTTAGTTTCACTAGATTTAATTCCTGTAAGAAAGGCTAAATCAGAACCGCCAATGTCGTTTCCATCTTTATCGTAAACTAAAACAGAAGAAGTAGATTCTGAATCATCTGCTGAGTTTGGACTAAAAGTATAAGTGAAATTAAAAGTTACTGATCCGTCATCGTCTTTTGTACAAGCAACAAGACTAAAACAAATTAAAATAAAGTAAAATAGATTTCTCATATTATTAAGTTTGAATCGTAAAACTATAGTAGTTGTATTTCCGAATCAATACTTAGTTATGGGGGTTTTTATTCGTTTTTTAACTTAAGATCTCATTTATAGTTCTTATTGCAGATCGTGCAGCTGAATGAACGCTTCCCCAATCATTTCCTTTTGTATAAGCTGTTCCTGCAAAAAACAACTTATTATTTACAGATTCACTAAGAGTTTTTACTATTCTCCAGCTCTCATTATTATACACATATGCGCCTTCAACAAAAGGTTCTTTACTCCAATTTTGTGAAGTATGTTTTATATAATTTTCTGAAGCTTTATAATCAAAGAGTTCATCTAATTCTTGAAGGATATAACGGATTATTTCTGTATCAGTTGATTGTAGATAAGGTTTCATTACTGGACCGACAATAAATAGACCTAAAACATTATGGTCAGATTTTTGTCCGTACGAAGCATCGTAATACATCTTTTCTCCATCAACATTAAATTCTGTAACGGAAGGATAAAATTTTTCAGAAAATTCAATAAAAGCTTTAAATCCGTCCCAAACAGTTACTTTTTTTATTGCTTTTTGTTTGTTTTTGGGAAGTTGAGGTGTAAAAGTAATAGTGTTGTTTTGAAGCATTTTTACTGGCACAGTAACAATTACTTTAGTTGCTTTAAAAACATTGTTTTGTGTATTAATTATAACTTCATTACTGGTGTAGTTGATTGACTTTACAATTTGATTATAGGTTATTTTGTCTTGTATAGTGGGTAAAATATATTCTTTGAAAAAATCTAGCCAAGACGAACCAATAAATTTTTGGTCACTATCAAACCCCATATCAGTTATTGAAGTTTCTTCTCCATCGTATAAAGCATAATCGTTTTCATTATATCCTTTTAATTTGATATTTATTTTTGTTTTAGGATTGTTAATAATTTCGTCAAATATTGTTTCTTCAACATGTAACCATTCTGCACCTAATGGAATTGGAAAATCAACAAAATCGTTCATTGTTTTCAACCTTCCACCAAATTTTGATGAAGCTTCTAGTATTTGAAAATCAATACCTAATTGTGATAATTGATATGCAGCAGTTAAACCTGCCGCACCAGCACCAATTATAAGTACTTTTCCTTTGAATTTATTAGTAGGTTTATTGGAATTGGAAATAGCCATTATGTTTTGAAGAGGAAAAGAAATTCCTAATAAACTACAGATTTTAATAAATTCTTTTCGTGTCATGAATTATTTTATTGTTTGCTATTACTTTAATAAAAGTAAGTTAATGAAATAATTATAAACAAAAAACTGTTGTTTAAGTGTTTTATTTTTAGATTTTTAATTTATTTTGATACGTTGTTTTGGTGTTGTAGTACATGAAAAGAAATAATAAGAAACAGTAATGACATACATTCGAAAAATACACGTAACCAATGCCAATTTTCCCAATCTTGTAAAACAATTTTTAATTGATCGCTATTAAAAACAGCTTCGTAAAATTGTGTGTTTGTAGGCTTAAAGTATACATAGAAAACTACGATAACTAAAAGTGAAAAAAATGTAGAAGTAAGTGCTGTTTTTAGAGCGGAAGTTTTTTTACGGAAACAATACATGCTAAGTGTTATGGGAATACATACGGCTATAATTGTAAGTACAGTGTAAAAACGCCCAATGATTGGTCCGAATCTAGCGTAATACTCATAAAAGTCTGTTTTAGACAAACTTTTCCAAAAAGGCACCAATAGACAACCTTCAGTAATTTGACTTCCTAAAAAGATAGAAAAAACGCTTACAGCAATAAAAGATAACATACGATTCATGAGCGAAAAATTTTGAACGAATTCAAATTTCAGCACATTCTAGTTTTGCTGCATTTACATATGTAAAAAAATTAAGGTTTACTTAAGTTTCTTCGTATTCTACTTAATTGTGTACCTGAGATTCCTAAATATGAAGCGATATGATATTGTGGAACAATAGTTTCTATAGTTGGGAATTTTTTACGCATTAATACATATCTTTTTTTTCCATCTAATAAAGCCATTTCTATCTCCTTTTGTTCTTTTTCTAAAAAGTAAAGCTCGGCTATTTTTCTACCTAATCGTTCTAAATCATGGAACTTTGCATACAATTTTTCAATTTCATTAAAGTTCGCGACTAAAATTTCACAATCGGTTAAAGCTTGTTGAGCTATTTTATTTGGTTGTTTGGTAATTAAAGAAGAATATGCACCGATAATAGATAATTCTGTAAAGAACTGTTTGGTGTATTCTTTTCCTTTTTCATTTAAGAAAAATGCTCTTACAATTCCTGTTTTTAAGAATCCGATTTGTTGTGCGTATTCTCCTTCTTTAACAAAGAGTTCGCCCTTTTTAAGTGATAAAGGTTTAAAACATTGTTGTAATTCTAATAAAGTTTGAGTTTCCAGAGGAGAAATTGTACGGATATAACTTAAAAGTTCTTGTATTTTTGTAGGTCTAACTTTTCTTGAAGATACAATTTTTCGAAGGATAATTTTCTCAAATATGCTATTTGAGAACAAAAAGAAAACGGATTAAAAGCATTCAGTTTATGAGTATCGTTAACTTTGAATGTAAATAATTAACCCGCTTTTGTTATTTGATGATTCTTTTTAACTTTTTAAAAAGGAGCAAAAGTATCTTTTGGAGTCTTTGGTATACTCCAACGTTGTTCGGCAGTTATGTTTTCTGGTGTATTATCAGTTGATACTGAATTTCCAAAATTACCGTAGCTACTTGCATTTCCTCTAGGAATTTGCATACGATCGCCATACAACCATACAACTAAATTATTACGTTGTCCGCTTGTGATTGGATGTGTAGCATGTGGAACATTACCACGGTGAATTATGGCTTTGCCAGGTTCGAAAACAGTACGTACAACTTTTCCTGTAGATTTATCATGAAAATCTACTTGTGAACCTGTGAATTTTTCATCTGGTAAATTAATATTGATATTTAATGTTGCTGACGAAGCATCAGTATGTGGATGTAAATCTTTATCCTTATCAGGATTATATTGAATTGAAAAACCAAATGTTTGGTTGTCATATCCATAAGTTCCTAGTAACAAACGAGCAACCGGACGCATGTAACGATCCATAATCTCATTATAAAACGCTTGAAAATTAGGAGCAGCAAGATGACCTTCTGAACGTTGATCAAGCATAATTCCGTAACGGTTTAATTGAATTCCGTATGGAGGACGTGCGGGAATTTGTGAATTCACAACTGCTTCTAAATAATTACGAAATTCTGCTAAACGCTCAACATCAAAAAACTGAACGGTATAAACTCCAGGAATAATTTCTTCCCATAAATCGGCAACTGCATTTTCCTTTTCTGGGTTTTCCCAAGCATCATTAATTGCCTTTCTTAATTTAGGGTCAAGTAATGTTTCGTCAGGAATTAGTAAATCGTCTTTGTTTTCGATTTCCCATTCAGCCCAAGCATCTTCAAGTAATTTTCTATTCGTGTTCCAAAATTCTGAAACAGATGCATCACGTTTTAGCATAGCTTCACGTGAAGGTAAAGTGAGCGCACGAGCTTGTGCGAGTGCATTGTTATTTATCATTTTTCTTACTATTAAATTTGTTTTAGGATATTTTGCAATATCCAAAGACTTACAGCGATCATTTTAAAATTGTTGAGGTAAGCCTTTATTTTATATTACTGTACAAAGTTAAGATGAGAATGCAGTAAAAATTTGGTAAGAAAAAAGTATGTTTTAGTAAAAAACAAAGGTTTTATTTGTTTTGGAAAGTATGTTTGTGAAACTATATTTAAAATATAATTGTTGATTATTTTATTGACTTGTAAATTGAGTAATTTACTATTGTGACTGTTAAGCTCTAATTGTAATTGCTCTAATTCTTTTCTTATTTAATGTTTTGTTTTATTCAGATAATTATCAATTAGGTATTTTATTAATGTCAAGATTCCAAATACTGAAAAAAATATCAAACTAATCTTTCCATAAAATTTTAAATCGTTTTCAGAAATACTCTTCCAACCAGAATTTAAAAATCTGTGGACCAAAAATATGAGGACTATAATGGTTAGAAATCCCCAAAAAGCAATAACAATATATCTTAAAAAGTTAATTAATTCTTTTGCAAAACTTCTTTTTTTCACTGGATTCTTATCAATGTTTTAATTCCGTTAACCATAATCATAGCAGCTTTTCCTGTTTCAATAAAATATTCTACATCTGAACCATTTTCAAGAGTAATAGAACCAAAGACAAAGTCATCTTTTATTGATTTAAACATTCCCGATTTTTTATGTTTTGAATTTTTGAGTTGACCACTAATTAACACGTTATTTTTATTTGTAATTAATTGTTGAGTTGTTAAAATACTATAATTGTTTGCATTCATAACTGTTGAACAAATAATTAACTCATTTTCTTTCAAATTAATATCCATGCCTGAATAAGCGAATTCTTCATTAGATTCATAAAATTTAGTAAACTTATAATCGTAAGGTTTAATGGTGCTTCGTTTTATAGCGGCAATACAAATATTGTGTTTTGATTTGTCTGTCTTTTTCATTTTATTAGCTTTCTGTGATAAAATTAGCTAATTAAATAATTATAAACAAAAAGATGATGGCGCTATTCTTTAATCTCAATTAAAGGATCTTTATCTAATAATTTTATATCATCAGGTATTGGTGCATAGCTTCCTTCAATAGATTCTAAACACTCTTTACCAGTAGTTTTATCAATGTAATATTGACCAAAAGCTACTTCATTATCTAAATAAATAGCATACATAGTTGGTTTTTCTACAATTTTAGTGTCAAATCCAGAGTGTGGTAAATTGAAAGCTTTTACCACAAAATCAATTTTCTTTTGATCTTCTGTGTTTGGATGATATAATTTTTTTGCACCAAAAAAGTCAAAAGGAGCAACACTTTTAGAAGTTAGATTTACTTCAAAGTCATATGTTAAGTCTTGTTCTTTGTTATCAAGAGGAACAAATTTGATAATTCGTTTATAGTAAACAACCACCTTTAGAGAATTTCTCCATGCAGAAATTTCATACAATGAAGCATTGAAACGAAAGTTTGGATATTTACTAGCCAAAATTGTATTTGCTTGAATGATAAGTTGATCTTTATTCAACGTCATTTTATTTTTTTGAGCAAAGTTTGAGAGACTAAAAATAAAAATTAAAGGTATACACAGTCGTTTCTTCATGCTTCATGGTATTTTTACATTAAGGAATTAAATTCTTCAGTAGGAATCATTCTTATTGCAACCATTTCTTTTTCAATTAGAAAATCTCTTAATTTTTGATTGATAATGATCAAATTAGGTTGTTCTTTCAATCTGAATATAGCTAGATTATCTGTTTTAGTTGAGTCAATTTGGAAATATTCAATTCTTGCAGGTCTATTCCATGGTTTTGCATTCCAATTATACCTCTCAACACAAGCTTTTAATCCAATAATATTTGTTAAATGATAGCCGTATTCTATTTCATTCGTTGCTGGATCTAACATTTCTGTGGGTTGAGACTGATAATTTTCTACTCCAAATTCATCAAACGCATCTAATAATTCATCCCTGAATAATGGAAGAATTCCTCCCATTATGTGACCACGAAAACTACCACTACCTGAAGACAATTCTAGTTGAATTTCTTTTTTACTGTAATTAGGTTGTTTCTCACTAGTCATGGTATTCATTATCTCAATTCCTTTAGGAACAGACATAACTGTAGCCAATCCTTTAACCCTTAAATCGGCGAATAGTACGTAATAGTTCATTAAGAATAATATTTGGCGGTAAATAAAATGTTGATTAAGTCACTATTTTCTAAAGTCTCAGCATATTGTTTTACAAAGGCATCAATAATAGTTTGTTCCTTTTCATTAGGATATTTTAAACGAGCATAATCTCCATCTCTTTCAAGAATGTTTATGAATGCCGTAATATCTTCTGTATCTGTATTTACAAGTACTTCTTTACATTGATTTATGACTTCTTTATTAAGATCATCTGTTGTATTCCTGATGATAGTATTAAACATTAAAACGAAATTTCTTCCTCCAATGTTTCTAGAAGTAAACGTATCTAAACCAATAGCTAGTAAATCTGGAAATATTGTTTGGGTTCCTCTTTGAGCAATAGCTTTAGTTATATGTACGTAAGCTTCATTTTCTTTATTTGTTTTTAGAAGCGCTACTAAATCAGTATCCATTCCTTTTATATTGAAGTATGGGAGAGCTCTAGCTGCCCAACGCGGGCTTTTTTGAACTCTAGCAATTACCTGATCAAAATTGTTTCTTTTTTCTAGTTCTAAATGTGCAATTCCTCCTATGTCATTCAATGCTTGTCTTTATAGTGTGACATAATGGTATAAGTCCGGTAAAATTTTCAGCATCTAAGTTTTGAGAAACTATTTTAAATACATGTAACAAAGCCTCTTTGCTTATTTTATCCCATTTGGATGCTAATAAATAAGGAAACGTTGTATCATCATCACCGTAATAATCTTCCCATTCAATTATTGATACAGGAATTTCACGTTCTATTTTTAGTAATAGATTGGAAATAGCTTCATAATCTTCTCCAGATAATGTAGCAATGATAAGATCTTCTTTCTCGTTATTAGCATTTACAATAGCTAAAAAATCATCATCTTTTCTATATCCATGAAAATCTCTATCATCTTTAGCCATTTGACGATAATCTGTATACTCTTCTAAAGCGATGGCTTGATTCAAATGATGTAACATTTTATCCTTATCTTCTTGCTGTGTATAAAAACAAGCGAGATTATAATGTGCGCTGGCAAACTCTGGATAAAACTCTAGCGATTTGTGCATACTAGCTATAGCTTCTTCTCTTTTATCAGTATACCAAAGACATAAGCTTAATCTTTTATGTGCCAAGAAACTTTTTGGGTCTTTAGCTAATGCTTGTTCTGCAAAACCTAACGCTTTGTCCCATTGTTTTCTTAAGGAATGAAATAAAGATCTATCTATTAATTCATTTGTATTCATAGTTTTAATTATTAGCTGTTGTTAATTTTTCTATTGAAACTTCATGGATTTCTCCATTACCTTGAATTAGAATTAAACTCTTACCAGTACAATAACAACCATAAATAGTTGAACAATCTTCACCATATACTTCTATAATTGGTAATTCTTTGGTGTAATTTATGGTTAGATTTCCGCTTACATCAATACTACTGATATACGTTATGTATTTTCTTTCTTTATTGATTCTTTTGAAATCTAAATGAATAATGTATAGTGTTTGGTCTATTAATTCCCAACCTCTAATACAGTGGTTTTTTAATATTCCTTTTGATATTTTTTTGATGTTGTTATTAGAAATGTCAAAATGATTTACAGCAATCCAAGCATCGCCTCCAATTTCTAAAACTAACATTCGGTTATCAGTAAGTAATACAGGATATCCAATACCATTATCTACAATTTTTTTAGCTGCTATTTTTTGTGGATCATCCGGATTCGTAATATCCATAACAAAAATTGAATTTTGATTCATCCAGTATATGGTGTCTTTTACAACCTGAGTATAGAATGCACTATTGTAAACATCGTCTTCGGTTACAGGAATTACATAGTTAATTTCTGGATTTGGATTTTCTAAAGTTGGAATATCTGAGACTTGAAAATTGAATTGAACTTTATCCTTATGCGTCTCTGATATTTGAATGTATAATTTATGTTGAGTAATACAAGCTCCTTTTGTAAACCTATTTTCTGTTTTTTGTAGTACTACAGTTGGATTTTCAAGGTTCTCAAAATTTATAATTGCGATTCTATTTCCTCTTTTGGCTATTAATACTAATTTTTGATCTACAAATTGAAAACTAGGTTCGTAAAATCGTCCTCCTAGTTCTACTGAGGCTATTTTTTTGAAGTTAGCATCCCAAATATCTAAAACAGTATCTTCTTGGATACCAAATAATAGATTTTGATACCATTGTATAAAATGTATCCAATCTCTGTTATAATCTGTATTTAAAATGTTTGCTTGTGCTATCATTCTTTCATCACATTTTTAACAAACAAAGATCTTTTTTAAAGCTGAGATATTTTCCCCTGTTTTCAGTGAAAATAATAAAGAGGAACTAATAAATTGTCTAGATGTTTTTTAGTGCATTAAATGGTCTTATTTTATAAACTACAGCGACCGTTATTGAAATCAGCTAAAGAAGGATTATGTGCATTTCTATATATTTCAAAAAATGAAAATGAATTTGTGGAAATAAGGTTCTGAATACTACAAAAATTATTCAATTTAGGATTTTGAGAAATAACTATATTTTCAACAGAAACGATATTTGATAAAGCATTAATGTTTTCTAAAGAATCGTTTTTTTGAATATAAATGCCTTCTCGAACATATTCACCAACTTGGTTTAAATTATCTAATCCATCAAGGTTTATCAAACTATGATTTTCAGTTATACTTAAACCATTTGTTTTAGTGATTGATTTTAAACCCTTAATAGTTGTTAAAGATGTGTTCTTGTAGATTCGAATTTGACGTAATATATTGTTTTCATTTAAAGAAAGAGCATCTATATTTTCTAACTTTTCATTTGAGTTAACATATATCCTTTCTCTAATTGAAGTAGCACTTAAACCAGATAAGTTTTTTAAATTTTTATTAGATGATATTTCTAGAATATTAATGCTTTTAATACTATTAAGTCCTTTTAAATCTACAATTTTATCGTTATTGTTAATTGTTAAAGTAGCTACAGTTTCAATTTTTTCAAGAAAGCCCTTTAAATTTTCTAATGAATTATTGTAACTTATTCTTATATGAGAAGTTTCATTAAGTTGACTAAGACCTTCTAAACTTTGTAAGTTCTCATTATTTTTAATTTGTATTCTTTCTATTGATGTTACTTTAGAAAAACAAGAATTAAGGTTTTTAATTTGAGTATCATTAATTGAAAGCCCATTTACATTAATAAGTTTATTAAAACCGATAATTTTTTCAAGTGAAGGGTTTTCGCGTATGAAAAGATATTTTAAAGAAGTTACATTTTGTAAAAAATTATTAATACTCTTTAAACTTAAATTTTGCTTAATGTCAACTCCTCTTTCGATAACTCTAAGACATTCAAATCGATTATCTAAATCGATAATAGGATCTTCTGTTTCAGGATCTTCCATAATAATTAAACCTCCTCCCATTATACTGGTATAGCTTTGACTATCAAAGTCATCTACTTCTTTTTGCGTTTTTAAATAAACGTTTCCGTAAAAAGTTCTTAAGCTCTCTCCACAACGATCAGTTTGTTCTATAAGTACATCATTATTATCACAAGCATTTATAATGAAACTTAATAAGGCAATTACTAAATATTTAGTTTTCATAGTTTGGTTTTAGGAGTGCAATTTTTAAAGCTTAAATCTACAAAATAAGTTAGTTAACACCAAAAAACCTATTTGTAATTATTGTTTTACAATCCTTTTATGAGCTTTTATTAAGTTTTTTATACCGGAGTCCATATTTCTGTTTTTTAACCAAATTCCAGTTGTTAACAATGAATTACCTGTGAAGTTTTGTTCTGTAAGTACTAAGTTTTGTTTTGGGTTTATCATTAAGAAACGTTCTCCATAACCGTCAGACCATACTGTTTCTGTTTTAGAATCAATCCACCATTGATAACCAAAGCCATCGTAACGGCCATAGTTAATGTGGTTTTCCTTTAAATTGCTGTGTGAGGTTATACTTTTTTTAATCCATGTTTTAGATACAATTTGTTTCCCGTTCCAAACACCTTTATTAGCAACCATTGCACCTATTCTAGCTAAGTCCCTTGTGCTTAAAAACAAATAATATTGTTTATGTTTTGATGGTTTTTTAGGTAAAAACCAAGGAGCGCCAACAATCACATTGTTTTCAGAAAAATCTTGTAACCCCATAGGTTTTGCTAAATATTTTTCCATAAAACTTCCGATAGACATTTTGGTTTCCTGTGTAAAAATGGTTCCTAAAGCATTTGCATCGAAATTATTGGAGAAAAAATAAGTTCCAGGAGCATGACTTTCTCTTTTGGGTCTATCTGTTATTTGTGAATCATGTTCTCCTTGCGAAGGTAAAAATATACCAGATTTAAACATTAAAAGATCTTGTATTGTAGCTGTTTTTTCTTGCTTTGTTAAAGGAACAATTTCATCGATTTTAAGATCATCTAGTGTTTTATGAATGTCGATCAAACCTTTGTCAACTGCAATTCCATATAATAAGCCTAAAATGGATTTTCGAATAGATGCTGTATTCATAATTTTATCTGTAGGACCGTATTCATAAATAATCTTTTCGTTTTTCAGAATAACTATCGAGCGTGTTCTTGAAGGTTTTGTTTTAGGTGTTAATACATTTCGAATTTCTTGAGGTAGAGGTTTTCCATAAGTTAATCTTGTTTGATATTTTGGATTTGGATTACTAACTCTTGGAACTACTAAATAAACGAAAAATACGATTAGTAGTAAAAGAATGCTTAAAAGTGTTCTTTTGATAATTTTTTTAGTTCTCATATGTCTATTTTAAATACTTGTCAATTTTTATTTTTCTACTTTTATTGTTAGCTTTTTTCACAGCTTTTAAAATATTGTCTAACGCCAATCGATTTAGATATTTTCCATTGGCAATTACAGCTTCTATACTTTGTGAATTTCTTATATTTTCTAGCGGATTTTTATTTAGAAGTACTAAATCTGCGCGATAATTAACTTCAATTTTTCCAGTAGTTTCGTTCATCCAGTCTGCTGTTGCGGAAGTTGTAGCTTTTAATATTTCTACATTTGTTAAACCAATTTCACTAAGTGTAAGCAGTTCTTCGTGTAATGAAAAACCAGGAACAGCTCCAGCTGCTCCATTTGCATCTGTACCGGCTGTAATTACTACATTATTTTCTACTAATGCTTTTGTAACGATATCTAGAGCTTTTTCAAACGTTTTTAGATAGGCGTTAACTTCAGTTTTTTGTTTTTCTGTGAGATCACTAGAGTATTCATATGAATTATTTCCAGGAAGCCATCCTTTCGAAATAGATGAACCTTCAACCCAACCAGGATTTTGATATTCTAAAGCAATAGTTTTAAGGTAATCTGTTAAATGAAAAGATTGTTTAGCCACACTTTTATTTGTAGCAACTGTAGTGGATATTGTAATATTATTCTCTTGTAATTTTACAGCAATATGATCTGCTTTTCCTTCTAAATGTTTAAGAAAATCATCAGCATTTTTAGAAGTAATTCGTCCATAGCTTAACATAGAAGCATAGGTAATGGATTCTACATGTGATAATTGTGATTGACCAGAAGTATAAAGTTCATCAAGAGTAATAGGAATAGGTAAATGTCCGATAACAGGAATGTTTATTTTTTTAGCTTCATCTATAACTGCATAATAATTCGTTTTGTTAAGATCGGAGCTTAACTTAATGGCTTTATAACCTTTGTTTTTATAATAATGAACCGCTTTTCTTGCTGCTTTGGGAGTGGTATAATTTTGATGACGTCTTTCCATCCAACTTCTAAAGTTAGCTTTCATGCCTTTTTGGCTACTAAGTTTGGGTGAAGCGATATAAATATTTGGTCCGATAGCTCCGTTGTCAATTTCTTTTTGATATTCAAAATGCTCTTTCATTCCTGTCATTTCTCCCACATGAGTAATCCCATTAGCGATATAAAGTAGTAAGTCGTTTTTACTTTTCTTTAAATGCACATGAGAATCAATTAATCCAGGAATTAAGTATTTGTTGTGTCCGTTAATTTTAAGAAACTCGTTAGCTACAGGAATGCTATCTGAATGAATAGCAATGATTTTTTTATCTTCTACTAAAACCGTTTGATTAGGAATCATAACCTCTGAATTAGTACTGAGAATATTCACATTTGTTATAGCTAATTTTCCTGAAATCGTTTTGAATTGTGAAGTATCTACAATTTCAGTATGTGCACCTAAAACATGATTTATTTCTGATTGAAAGTGAAAGTATACACCAAAATCGACGAGTAAGATGATTGAAAAAATACCTAATATCCATTTTTTGACTACTGATTTCATATGTCTATCGTTTGAATTGTTTTAGCAAAAGACAGTAGAAATCTTTATATAGTTACCCACAAAACCCTTGAAAACACTATCAAAACAGATTTTGAGAGTACAAAAAACAAAAAAGAAGGTTTTTAGACCTTCTTTTCAATTCATATAAAACGTAAGTATTATTTATTATACAACACAGAAGCTTGTCCGTATTGAAAATGAATAGGGTTATGTCCGGGGTCGTTTTTATACATATAAATATCTGCTGGTGGTTTTTGGAATAACATAATAATATCTGAACCACCAAATCTGAATTTTCCAAATTCTTGTCCTTTAACAACAGTTTTTCCTTGTAACTCTGTGTACATGTCTACACCAGAAACTTGGCACATTCCAATAGGTAAAATAGCTACTTTACCAACTTCTGGCCCTGCATCCATAATTACAATACCTCTAGCTTGGTTAAATTCGTAACCATCTTCGGCACCATCTGGAGCATCCCATTGTCCGTTTTCTTGTAATTCAACATTTAAAAATACTTGTCCTTGTACAGGAATAATTTCTAAGATTTCTCCACTTACAGGTGTGTGAAAACGGTGATAATCGAAAGGACTTAAGAAATAATGTACGAATGTTCCTCCATAAAAATCATCACTATATTTACTAAATTCTAAAAGTTGATCAACAGTTCCAATAGTATGAGTTCCTTTTAAAGAAACTTTGGTTTCAACACCTTTCTCATCTAAAACATTTCCGTTGTTATCGATTGGATAAAATTGTTTGTAAGTACAGTCTGCAGGTGATGTAATTACACTATTATCATTAGGTGCTGTAATTGGACGTAAAGGACTTATTCCTGTTTCTGGATCTGCATCATTAAACTCTCTATAAAAGAATTCGTTGAATGTTTTCCAGTTTTTTTCATTTTTAGCGTATAACGGAAAATTATACATGGTATCGTATTTAAACGATTGTAAACTTTCTTTAGTTAAAGAAGCTTCTGTATCTAAGAAATTACCCCAAGCTTGTGCAAAATCTACCAACCAATTCGCAAATTTTTCAAAACTTTGCATTGTTAATTCTGTTCCAGGAACTTTTTGATCAATTAACCAATAAGATTGGCATAATAAATCATATACTTTCTGATTGTATCCATTTTTTTGATCGTTACTTTTCCAAGCATTCGGATAGTTTGGATCATTACTTTCGTTAGGAACTAAACGAACATATAAATCTAAATAATCTAAATAAGCTTCAACAGTTGTTGGCCATCCATTTCCTTGAAAAACATTATCAATTGCATGATATAAATCTGAGTTTAATTTTTCTTTAGCTTCAGTTGAAGCAACGAGTAAAGAAGCTTCTAAAGCAGCATACATTCTTACATCTTCAGAAAGAATTTGCTTTAATTTAGCAACTACAGGGGCGTGTTCATGTGTTCCAATTGGAACTACTACAGTTTTTTGCGTTTGAGTTTCCATACGTGTTTTGGTTATTAATGATGTTTAAAGTTCTTAAAAACACGTGTTTAATTGAGTTAAAAAGTCATAAAGGATTCATTTTTAATCATAATCGATTAAGATTTGAGTATGAAAGAATTATAAAAAATGAGTTTTAAATTTTATACATTTTCTTGATTCATATTTAGTTCTCCTTGCCAAAGCGGAAGTATTCTTTCGTAACTGATTAAATCGATCACAATATTCCCATTATTCTTGGAAAGAATTGCACGTTCTATTCCCCATCCTTCAGGTTGAATAAATGAATTTTCGTTTGTTAAAAGAAAAGAATACATGGTATTTTCTTGGTTTACAATAGAAGAAGGTTTCCAGTTTTTATCGTAATATGATTTTGTTGGACGAGGAGAAAAGCAAAAACGATCTATTGTGAGGAAATTTGGGTATTCTGGAATTGAATTTATATCAATATTTCCAAGAATAATTTTATGTAATTCTCTGTCATTAGCATTTACATTAACAAGAACGATTTCATGTAATTGGTTTTCTAATTCTAATAATTGAAAAGAGTTAATATGAGCTAATTGAGAGTAATGATCTTTTTCTTTTAAAGAAGTAATATCATAAAGTCCGTTTTGAAGAAAAAGAGGTAGAAGTAAATTATAGGAATCGTTATATAATTCTTCATAAGTTACAGGAGGTTCTTTAAATTGAAGTGTAACTTTATCACCTATTAATTTTCTAACATGAGGTTTTGTGTAGTATTCGTTTCCGTTACCTAAAACGTCATCCCACCTATTATAATTTATTTCTCCAAAGTTAATAGTTATGTTACCAGAAGAGATCGTATTATGAACTGTTCTATATATATTTAAATCTATTTTTACAGATAATCTGGTATGTGCTGCGGCTTCCCAGTATATTTGAGAAAATGCTGGATTGTTCTCTTGATGCGGATATGTTGTATGATCTATTAAACCATGATCTTTTTCAATTTTCATATTTGTTCTATCCCAATTTACATACCAACCTTGTTTAGCATGAGATCCCGCTTGAATTTCACAAAGTTTATTATAAACAGAACATGGCATATTAAAAGAGCCATGATATAGTTCATCGTTTAATTTTAATTTTAGTTCAAACCCTTCACTGGTAGTACAATTATTAATTATTTCTATATGACTAAATTCTTCATGGTTTTCTATAGCAGCTTCCCCAAAAATGACATTGTTTTCTTTAAGAATGAGACTCCATCTCGATAGTTCTTGTTGACAAATTTCTAAACGTTGTTGTGTGCTTAAGTTTTTCCAACCTTTTTTTGGGTTTTCCAAAAAGTTGTTTGATGATTCTACAGTTAATTGTCTAAATGAAATGTTGTTAATTATAAGGTTGTTATGATGATTACCTAATAATTGTACATTAACAATTAAATTTTCTTCATCAATTATTTCAAAAAGAATTTCATTAAATAAAACAGTGATGTTTATTCCACCATAAATAAACGCTTTACATTCTTCAAATGAATATTGATTTTTATAGTAGTTTAAAATTTGCTCTTTTTTGTTTGTAAGATCTGAAGGAACAAATAGTTGAGATTTACTTTGCATATAGGTTTATATTAATAAAGCTATAAAGATTACAGTAATCTAATAGAATAACAATACCTATTTGTAAGTATAAATATGAACTTTATTCAATAACTATTGCCAAATTATGTTTATTAACTTCTATGTAATTTAAAAGATGTTCTTCTAGTGCTTTATCTTTTTCCATAGCATTAAATACTAAGTTTTTTACATGAAGTAGAGAATCTCTGGTGGTTTCATTTATCGATCTTATAGCTTCGCTACGATGCTTTTCTAAACTATTCATAAACTCAGGAGTCTCTTTTATGTTTTCGTTCATTAAACGTTCGAAAATGGCTTCATAAACTATAGCTTCTAATAAAGTGAAATCTTTATGTTGTAATTCAATCTCTTTTAAACCATTAATTCCAACACAAATTTTAGTGCTATAAATATTTCCCTTTTTTTCAGATAAGAAGAATTTAGAAGCAACTTTCATTAATTCTTTTTTAGTGAAAGTTTCCTTTTTGTTTTTGTTATAGAATGTTTTATAAAAATAGCTTTTGAATTTTTTATTCTCTAATTGAGAAGCAAAAATTGCATTAGCTTTTATACTGTCTGGTAATACTTTTGACACAGAATCTATTGAAATTTTGTTAGTTAGTAAATATTCATACCTTCGAGGTGTTCTGTTAATTTTAGTACTAATACTGTCGTCAGTTTTAACTAATGCTGTACTAACAAATTGAAGGTTTTTACCTTCGTATTCAAAATTTTCAATTTTTAATTGCACATAATCACCAATATTAAAAAGCGAAGTTTTTTTCTGACAACTGAAAAAGAATATAGAGAAGAAAAGTATAACAGTTAGGTTTTTCATAGTGTAATAATTTATAAGCAATTTTGTAAAGGAAAACCTTACAAAAAAGAAAAACAACAAAAAGTTAGTTTTATTGTTTTTAGTTTATGCTATGAATTATCTTTTTCTTTAAGTAAGCATTCCAATAAGTATTGTAGCAGCTATACCAAACCCAGCACCTGAAATAAAAGTGTTCCACTTTGAATGTTCTCCATTTAAAATTCTACTGTATAAGAATAAAATTACAGTAAAAATAGCGACTATAAATAATTGACCAACTTCAATACCAAGGTTAAAAGCAAAAAGAGGAAGAATAATATCACTATTAAACATCATTATCTTAAATCCAGAGGCAAAAGCTAATCCGTGTATCAAACCAAATATTAATGCAATAGCATATTTGATATTTTTATTAGAAAATTTTCCTTCTTTCTGATAATTTATAACATTACTCATGGCTGTAAACATGATTGTAACTGGTATAAGTAGTTCGACAATTTCAGGATTACTCGGTACATAATCTAATGAACTAATAATTAAAGTTAAACTATGACCTATGGTGAAAGCGGTTACAATTATTAGTATCTGTTTCCATTGTTTTAGCTTAAAAGTAGCACATAATGTAACGACAAAAAGTAAATGATCATAAGCTTTAATATCTACTATATGATGCCAACCATTAGTGAAAAAAGTAAGAAAATTATCCATGTAAAAAAGTGTTAGAAAGTATGATCGTAAGAATCTTCTATTTTCGTGGTTTCAAAGTAAAGTGATTTGAAGTAAGGAGGAAATCTAAGTTCCATTCTATTAGATTGAACAAATCCAAATACATCAAAAAGAAGTGCGTTTTTTAACTTTAATTGGTCTCCCTTTTTTACATTGAAATTAGTTTCAGAAAATTTTATTGTTAATACATTAAATGCTTTATGCACATCTGAACTTTCATAATTAAAAGGAAATTTTTTACCATTTATTTCTACTACGTAAAACTCTTTAAAGTAATTTTCAATATCAGATATGTCTCTCTCTTTAAGGTTATTAACGTTAATTACTTTACCAAGACTCCTAAGAAAATCATCGATAAAGACTTTACATTCTACTCTTAATTTCTTCTCATTGGCATTATACTCGATAAGTGAAGAGGTTATTTTAAGAGCATGTGTAAACGAAGAGAAAGTAAAAAGAATCCCTAAAAGAATAAAACCTATGTATAATTTTCGTTTCATTATATTATTATTTACAAGGTATTTTATGGGCTAAGTTTTTGACTGTATTTTCTAGTGTATATGAATTTGTAATTTCAGGATTGTAAACAATTGATACTTCTTTGGTATGTAAGTTCAATATAGTTTGTTTTACACCTTTAAGATCAACTAAACCACCTTCAACGACTTTTTGACAATTTTGACAGCCTGCTTTAGGAATAGCAACAACTAACAAAGAGTCTTTATCTGTTTTTGATATAACTCTTGTTTCGGGTTTTATTTTATTACAAGAAATAATACATAAAACGATTAAAAATAAAGAAGATACCTTTTTCATGATTTGACCTTAAAATAGTTTATAACTATTATTTCCAAAGATAGAAAAAAACACTCTAAAAGCAACGGCGTTGCATTAAAAGAAGAAGTGTTACGATTTACACCAGAATAGTAGTTCCTTTTGCAGTTTTATTCTTATTCTCATCGAAGTAAAAATCTACTCTTCCTACGTTAATACCATAAGCTCCAACCTGATTTATGAGCATATTTTTATCATCAATATTCTTAACAATTGTAGGTTTCGGTAAAAACGTATGTGTATGTCCACCAATAATTAAATCTATGTTTTTAGTAGCTTTAGCTAAGTTTAAATCAGATATTTTATTCGGCTCTCTTTTGTAGTAATAACCTAAATGCGATAAACATATGACTAAATCACATTTTTGTTTTTCTTTTAATTCATTGGTAATGTCTTGAGCAATTTCTGTAGGATTTAGATATAATGTTTCTTTGTATAAACGCTTGTCAACAAGTCCATTTAACTCAATTCCTAGTCCGAAAATTCCAATCTTAATACCGTCTTTAATTATGATTTTATAAGGTTTAACATGAGTATCTAAAACGGTATTTTTAAAATCATAATTCGCACAAACAAAATCGAATTTTGCATTAGGTAATTGTTTATAAAACCCATCGATAGAATTGTCAAAATCGTGGTTACCTAAAGTTGCCACATCGTATTTTAACATACTCATTAATTTGAATTCAAGTTCACCTCCAAAGTAATTAAAGTATGGTGTTCCTTGAAAAATGTCACCAGCATCTAAGAGTAATGTATTTGGATTTTCTTTTCGAACTTGTCCTACTAATGTTGCTCTTCTTGCTACGCCACCTTTATTAGCATGTCTTCTATGACTTGGTTTAAAAGGTTCTATATGACTATGCGTGTCATTAGTGTGTAAAATTGTGATATGACGCTGCCTTTTTTCTGTAAATGAAGGTAAAGTTAATCCGCCAACCATAGCTAATGCAGAAGCTCCTCCTACTTGTTTAATAAAATTTCTTCTTTTCATTATTTAATAATTACACGGTTATCAATAGTAGCATGAATGGTGTCTACCTTTTTAAAATAATCAATTATTGCAGTTCTTAATTTATACCCTAATTTGGTTAATCTTTTAGGGTTTTTAAAGAAAGTCATTTTATCTCCTCCGCTTTGCAAATAATCTGAAGTAACTACAGTGTATGTTTTATTTTTATCGAATGTTTCACCATTTATTTTCAGATCATAATCATTTTCTTTAATGGTTAAAGCTATGTTTTTTGACAAAGGGTGTGCTTTTTTGTTTTCAATAAAATACTTTATTAACGCTATCATTTTATCTCCTGAGAGTTCTACAGCTACAAGTTCATTTTCAAAAGGCATTAATTTAAAAGCATCTTCTTTTGTAATATTTCCAGCAGAAATAATAGAACGAATTCCACCATTGTTTAACATGGCAAAATCAATGTTTTCTCCTGTTTTTTCTTTATGTATAGGATTGCTTAATTCAATACTAAGATCCGCCATTATATTTCCTAAGGAACTTTGCATTTCTCCGTCATTTTTCACCAAATCTTTAGGAGTATAGCTAAGAACCTGTTGCATTTCTTTGATCAGTTTCTCTTTGTAAGGAGAAACAGCATCGTTGATTTGTTGAGCATTTTGAATCGTACTATCAAGTACAATATTTTTAGCTGTTATTTTTGTTAGGTGTTGCTCATTTTGTTTACATGATGTAAACATGAGTAAAAAACAAAATGCATAGAATAATCTCATGCTGATATTATTTAGTTGATTAAATTTATTCTTCAATTTTAACATTACAATCACTAAGTATATAATTAAAATGTTCTACATCAGAATCATTTAAACTTAATGTTCCTGTAACAGTTACAATTGTATCTGTTTTATATTTCTGTTTTGTGTCGAATTGTAATTCTACAGCTGTTTCTGGTCCGCCAACACCACAAAAAAAGCAAGAAGACATTGGACCTTTAGATAAAATATAAATTTTTGCGTTCGGATCTAAACTTAAGAAGTAGCCTGTTATTGTTATTACTTTACCTTCTAGATTTTTAACAGATTCTGAAAACTTAGGATGTAAAAAGTTATCATCATACTTTGGATAGTATTTTTCAGTAAAAGTTACTTTTGATAAATCATTCCAAGTTACTTTTTGTTGACTGAATAAAAATATACTGGTAAAAAGAAAGGCAAATAAAACAATACTATTTCTCATTTGATAAAATTTTAGAAACATTCATGGTAACAATAGGATATATAGATAAGCCAATTGCAACAAGTACAAAACTAACAATAACTATTCCTATTGAGAAAATATCCCCAAAAGATAATGTTTTTAAAATACTCTGATAACCAGATTGATCGAGATTGAATGCAAATTTTAAGACTATTTTCACAAGTAATACCCCAATAATAAAAGCAGAAATAACAACTAAAAAACCTTCATAGATCATCATTTTAACTAATTGAAAATTACTAGCTCCATAGGTTCTTAAAAGAGCTAAATCGAATGATCTTTCTTTTACCATTTTATAAAGACTTACAAAAATAATCATCCCAGAAATGATTAAAATTAAATAAGCAATCCAGTTAATGGTTTTAAAGCCTATTCCTGTATAATTATAAAGTTTATCAAGTTCATATTTAGGTAAAGCCGCCTGCATATTTGTACTTTCATTAATTTTTCTTGGCATTGTTAAAAGTGCAACAGGGTTTTTAAATGAAATTAATAAAGATGTTATCTCTTTATCTTCTTCGGAAGATTCATGCTTATGATCTTTGTGTTCAGTTTCATGATGTTCATCATGATCATGTTCATCATGATGCTCTTCTTTGTGATCTGTATGAGGAACTTCCACAAAATTTGTATGCTTCTCATGATTTTCATCAGCATGTGTTTCCTTGTGATGATGATCATGATCATCATGGTTGTTATGATTTTCTATATAATTAGATGCAGAAATCTCAACAAAATTGGTGTGTTCTTTATGATTATCTTCTTCATGGTTTTCATGGTTTTCATGATCTTCATGATCATCAAGGTCTTTATGTTTATTATGCTCGCCTTCATCATGATCGTGTTCATCATGGTGCTCTTCTTTGTGATCTGTATGAGAAACTTCTACAAAGTTTGTATACTTCTCATGATTTTCATCAGCATGTGTTTCCTCATGGTGATGGTCATGATCATCATGGTCGTCATGATTTTCTATATCGTTAGAAGTAGAAATTTCAACAAAATTGGTGTGCTCTTTATGATCATTGTCGTGATGTTTATCTCCTTCATGATCTTCAAGACCTTTATGTTCATCATGTTCGCCTTCTTCATGATCGTGATGATCATGTACATCCCAAATACTTTCTAATTTGGTAATAATTAATCGATCAATAGCTTGATATGTTGGCTTTAAAATTCCAACAACAGTAAATACATCGTTGTGAACATCAATTTCATTTTCTATTAAACCATGAGAACTTAAGAAAGTGTCACCAATTGAAAGTTTTAGTTTTTCAGCAATTGTAGCGCCAATAACTACTTCTAAACTCTTTTTTGTAGTAGTACCTTTTTCTAATTCGGCTTTATATAATTTTAAAAAATCATCAGTTGTACCAACAATTTTGTATCCTTTGTAATTGTCTCCATAAGAAATAGGAACTGCTGTTTTTATTAAAGGATTTTTACCAATTTTCTTTGCATCTTTGTAAGAGATATTCCCTGTAGGATTATCAAGGTGTAAGACAGAAGCTAAAACCAATTGCAAAGGACTTCCTTTAGCACCAACAACTAAGTCTATACCCGCTAAATTCTTTTCGATTTGATGTTTAAACGATGATTTTAACTGCTGAATTCCTAATAATAAACCAACACTTAAAGCAAGTGTAAAAACACTTAAGAAAGTGTAAAGAGGTTTAGATTTTATATTTTGTAATGTAATTTTCCAAATATTCATTATAAAGTAATTTGATTTTGGAAATATGGTTTAATTCTTTGATCGTGAGTAATTACAATTAAACTAGCTCCGGTTTGTTTCGCTTGTTCTTTCAGTAAATTAATCACTATTTTACAAGTATCATCATCTAAGCTAGATGTAGGTTCGTCTGCTAGTAAAATTTTAGGTTTATGAATTACAGACATAGCAATGCTTAATCGCTGTAATTGTCCTTCACTTAATTCATTTACATTCTTGTTTTTAAGATCACCAATTTCTAGTTGATTCAATAAACTGTCTATTTCTTCTGCTGAAACTTTAGATTGGCTAAAAAACACACGTGCTTGCATATTTTTTAAAACACTTAAAGAAGTTATGGCGTGTTTTTGTTGGAAAACAAGACCAATGTTTTTACCTCTAAATTGATCTAGTTTATTGTTGGATAAAAGATTAATATCTGTATTAGCGATAATTACTTTTCCTTGTTGAGGTTTTAGTAAGCCTGCTAATAAATGAAGAAAAGTAGTTTTCCCAATACCAGATTTACCAAGAATTAATAAATCTTGGTTTTGTTCTAAATTGATATCAGGAAAACTAAATGTATGATTATACTTTTGATATTGAAAAGTAAGATTTTCGGTTTTAATCATTTTCGCCTATTAGGATCAATTATTTGTTATATATCAAAAATATTAAAAGTACTATGATTCAAGAGTGTTTAATTTATTCATTTTCTCAATTACTTCACCTTGTATTGCAACAACAGCAGATTTCGGAATATTATCTTCATCAAAAGGCCAAGTACTGGTTGGGTTTTTAATATCTTTTGTTTGTTCTCCAGGATGTTGAACACTTAAAAACAATGTTTTTCCATCAGGAGAGAACCAAGGTCCGGTAAGTTCTGCGTCTTTTGGAGCTGATGCTACTCGAATTACTTTTCCGGCATCTTTTCCATAACGAGGAATTACAAAAAGACTATTGTTTTTAAATGGCATATATGGTTTATCTTCTCTATTCATTGAACCGCCAGACATATCAGAAGTTATCCATAAATTCCCAGCCATATCAAAAGCAAGGTTATCTGGACAAGAAAAACCGTTTTCTTCACCTCCTGCAATATAAGTAGAAGCTTTAAATGTAAGCGCATCAAAAGCACCATTAGTTTCTTCAATTTTCATTATTGAACCATGAAAATCACCTTTATCTTTATTGTTAGTTAACGTAAGAAAAATATGTCCTGTTACCGGATCTATCTCAATATCTTCAGGACGATTTAATTCTGTAGCTCCTAATAATTTTGCAGCTTCTCTTGCTCGGATTAAAACTTCTGTTTGATCTTTAAATTTTTCTTTTAATACAAGTTGAGTTTCCCAATCTAAAGGAAGCCATTTACCATTTTCGGTATCAGCTACGTATAAAGTTCCTTCTTTTAAAGAACCTGGTTTTGATGAAATGAATTTATATAAATGTTCACTGTTTTTATCGTCACCCGTATAGGCAACAATACGTTTGTCTTCTAATTCATATAAGGTACAACATTCGTGAGCAAATCGACCTAAAGCTATATGTTTTTGTGCAGCTCCGGTTTTAGGATCAATTTCTACAACCCAACCATAATGTTCTGGTGGATATTCATAAAACTTTTCCCATCCATAATAGCTGCTTGGTTTATGAGTGGCGTTGTTTTGATCATCATATTTTGTTTCACCAAAGAAATTATCATAGTTTTCTTCGCAAGTAATAAATGTTTTCCAAGGTGTAATACCTCCAGAACAATTTGCTAAAGTACCTTTTACTGTAGAAGTACCTTTTATAGGTGAGTCCCAGTTTAATTTTATATCAGTCTGAGCCGTAATTCGTCTGTTTAAAGGATCATTTTTAATAACCTTCCATTGTCCGTTTTCTTCTCTAACTCTAACAATAGTTCCACCAACATTATACATTTCTTTATCAACTTGCTCGATAGTTCTATGCTTTGCTGGATTATCGTAATCTCTGTAATTAAAATCAGATACAAACAATGGGTTAATATATTCGTGATTTACCCATAATAATCCATCTTTCGGATTATTTTCATCTAACGGAATAAAACACGTAAAATCGTTATTAAAACCAAAAGTATCTTTGTCGCTAATCGTATCTCCCCATTTCACCACAGGATGATAATTTAATCCTTCTGTAAGTAGTAAATCATCTTTGTCTGAAGCTAATAAATCTTTTAATTCAAAGTTTTTTAGTTTCTCTAAATATCCTGTATCTGTTACACCTTTATTTTTAGAAGGTGTTGTGGTATTACCACAGCTTGTTAAAAATGGAGGAACTATTGCTAATCCTATTCCAGCTTTACCTAAAAATGAAATAAATTTTCTTCTATTATATTCCAAAATAGTTGAGTTAAGTTTATAATTAAATGGTTGAAATTTGTGTCTGATAGACGAGCACAAATGTACAGATAAAAACACTTAACGCAACTCGGTTGTTTTAATTTAACAAGATTGAATATGTATTTTAACAATTTTCAGAAAAACCATAGAAAAAAGCACTTTTAGAGGATGAAAAATCGTATAGTTATTGTGTGTCAATTGTATTTCTCCAGCCTCTTTTTTCAAATGTTCTTACATTTTCTACATCTTTTATTTTTATCAGAAAATCAGTTAATTTTTTTAGTTCGTCATCAGCTAAATCTCCTTCAAATGGATTGATATAAATCGCATTTCCAAAGTTGTCTTTGGTCTTTTCAGGAGAATCATCAACAATTAAAGCGCGTTCTAAAGTAAAACCTTGTTTTTTAATTTTCTTTAATCTTTTTTCGCGAACATATCGATCTAAGTCGTAATCTCTTCGGAACGTACAACGAGTTCTTGCCCAAACAAATTCGAAATTTATAGTTTCAGGACGAATAGTTTCAACAATATCATTCACATATATGTCGTCTGCAGAAGACCAAACAGCTAGTTTGAAATGTTGATTCACGAAATCTAAAAACTCATTTAAAAACGGACGCTTATACACGAAATAATCAGCATATTCAAAATCATGTGGAATAGTCAATTTCTTTTCTGTAGCATGAATTAAGGTTTCATCTAAATCTAAAATTAAAAGTATAGGTTCTTTAGTTTCCATTTATACACTAATAATATTTTGATGTTCTAAAATAGGTAAATTCAAAAAACGTAACACGAGTTGTGCAACAGCCACAGTGTCGTTTTCACAATAACGAACAATTCGATTTAAATCATTTTCTTGATAATATACTTGATATACTTCTGAACCATCGATGTCTTCTTTAGGTGATGGAACGCCAAGAATATGTGTTAAAAGCTTCAAAGATGTATAATGTTTATAATCTCCAAACTTCCATAACTCTAAAGTATCTAAATGCGGAACTTCCCAAGGTTTTTTACCAACTAGATTTAATTTTTTTGGAAGCTTAATATTGTTAATAATCATTCTTCTGGCAATGTATGGAAAGTCAAATTCTTTTCCGTTGTGCGCGCAGAGAATATGTTTTTCTTGTTTGAAATGATTATCAAGCAGATTTTTAAAGTTTTTGAGTAATGCATACTCACTTTCATTTTTGAAAGAAGTAATACGAAGCTGTAGTTTTTTATTCTTTTCGATAAAATAACCGACAGAAATACAGATAATTCTACCAAATTCGGCCCAAATACCGGCTCTGTGGTAAAATTGTTCAGCAGTAACTTCTTCTTTTCTTTGGTAACGAGTTTTTAACCCGTATAATTCTTGTGTTTCCTCAGGAACATCATTCCAATGTTCATATTGAGGAACCGTTTCAATATCTAAAAACAAGATATTTTTCAGGTTTACGTGTTGTAACATGAATATATAGCAATTTGATTTTCAGTGTGCAATTTTGGTAAAAGTATGAAAAAAAATGAAAATGTCACTTCGAGCACAGTCGAGACGTTTTTAGTAAAGTAACATGTGGATTTTAAAGTCTCGACTGTGCTCGACTTGACAACTGTTTTTATTGGTTCATTAAATCTTCAATTTCCTCAACTTCGATAGGAATATTTTTCATTAAGTTTAATGGTTCTCCTGATTCTTGAACAACTACGTCATCTTCTAAACGAATTCCGAAACCTTCATCTGGAATATAAATTCCTGGTTCTACAGTGAATACCATGTTTGCCTGCATTGGTTCGTGTAATAAACCGTAATCATGTGTGTCTAATCCCATATGATGAGAAGTTCCGTGCATGAAATATTTTTTATAAGCTGGCCAATCTGGATTTTCATTCTGAACATCAGCTTTGTCTAATAATCCTAAACCTAATAATTCAGAAGTCATTAATTTACCAACTTCAACATGGTAATCTGCCCAAATTGCTCCAGGAACTAACATTTTTGTAGCTTCATTTTTAACTCTGTTTACAGCATTATACACATCTTTTTGACGATCTGTATAACGACCAGAAACAGGAATTGTTCTACTCATATCACTCGCATAATTTGCATATTCTGCAGCAACATCAAAAAGAATTAAATCACCATCTTTACATTGTTGGTTATTCTCAATGTAGTGTAACACATTTGCGTTACTTCCGCTAGCAATAATTGGTGTGTAAGCAAATCCTTTAGAACGATTTCTTAAAAATTCATGAGCAAATTCAGCTTCAATTTCATATTCCCAAACACCAGGTTTTACAAAACCTAAAATTCTACGGAACCCTTTTTCAGTGATATTACATGCTTTCTGAATTAAATCAATTTCAATTTGATCTTTTACAGAACGTAAACGTTGTAAAATAGGATTACTCTTAGCAACAGAATGTGCAGGGTATTTATTTAGTAACCATTTTGTAAAACGAGCTTCACGAGTTTCAGTTTCTATTTTAGCTCTGTAGTGTTCGTTGGTGTTAATATAAACAGTGTCTGCATACGCCATCATTTCGGCTAATACTTTTTCTAAATCTTGTAACCAAAAAACGGTTTTAATGCCACTTGTTTCAAAAGCTCTTTCTTTGTTGAGCTTTTCACCTTCCCAAACAGCAATATGTTCGTTCGTTTCCCTTAAGAATAAAACTTCTCGTAAGCTTTCTTTAGGACAATCTGGATAAACAATTAAAATACTTTCTTCTTGGTCTACACCACTTAAAAAGAAAATATCTCTGTGTTGTTCAAAAGGTAAAGTAGAATCTGCGCTTACAGGATAAATATCATTAGAATTAAAAACAGCTAAACTATTTGGCTTCATTTGAGCCATAAAGTTTTTTCTATTCTTTACAAATAGGTCTTTATTTATAGGAAGATATTTCATTTAGATTTAGTGTTTATACGTTAATATTCCCAAAAATAACCAAAGAAAAAACGATATACTAAAGCCAAATGGCGCTATTTTAATTTTTTACGAATTCTACTCATGTGTCTTTTCGATATTCCTAAAAAGGAAGCTAAATAATGTAAGGGAATACTTTTAAGTAATTCAGGATCGTTAGCTAATAACTTTTGATAGCGATCTTCTGGAGAAAGTGTCAGAAGATTGATTCTATAATCGTCGATTAAAAATATTTGATTTTCAATAAGTTTATAATAGAATAAAAAGAAAGCTTTATTATTTTTTAAAAGATGATTGAATTGCTGAATAGAAAGCGCTTGTAGCTTCACTTCACTTAAAGCTTTGATATTTTTTCGTGAAGATTTTTGATGTAAAAAGCTTTTTAAAGCCGATGTACATGTATTTTTTAAGGCTAAATATGTCGTTTTTTCTTCACCATCAATAGTTATATAATGTTGAAGAATTCCACTTTCAATAAAACAGAAATAATCACAAATAGCTCCTTCTTTAACAAACAGTTCGTTTTTAGAAAGATTTTTTTCCTCGAAAGCATCTACGATTTCATTAATATGAATATCAAGTGCTTCGTCGTTTATAATTTCTTTTAAATAGATTTTTAAACTCATTCTATTTTCTGATTATGCTGATGCTAAACATTTTGGTTTAAAAATACTATTTGATAAATAATTAACGAATTTAAAAACAGGGTTTTTTAAGATTTTTTCTGTTATTATTTTTCGGTTTTCTTTTAAAGTTATTTCTGTTTTTTCGAGGAGTATTGGAATTATCTTCCTTACTATTATCGGATTTCTTTTTAGATCGAAAATTTCGTCTTGTTTGATTCTTTTTACTTGGCTTTGAGTTGTTATTACTTCCTCTAGAAGTTTTTTTCTGCTGAGGTTGTTCAATTGGTGTAAGATCAAAACCTTCTAATTCAACAATTTTTAGCTTTTGCTTTAATAATTTCTCAATGTTTTTAACATACTCTAATTCTTCGTCAGAAACTAAAGATATAGCTTCTCCGCTTGCACCAGCTCTACCAGTTCTACCAATTCTATGCACATAATCTTCAGGAATATTAGGTAATTCATAGTTAATCACATGAGGTAATAAAGGAATATCTAATCCACGTGCAGCAATATCGGCAGCTACTAAAACACGAACAGTGTTTTCTTTAAAACCTAATAAAGCTTTTACTCTTGCACTTTGACTTTTAATTCCATGGAATGCAGCAGAAGTATTATCTCTTTTCTGTAGCTTTTCAGCTAGTCTGTTTGCTCCATGTTTAGTTCGGGTGAAAATAAGTACTTGATTCCAATTACCGTCAGAAATTAATTGCGTTACCATAGCTGCTTTTCTACTTTTTGGAACACGATATATTTTTTGCTTAACCATTTCCGCAGTTGTATTCTCAGGAGCCGCTTCAACAAGAACAGGATCTGTTAAAATTCCTTTAGCTAAAGCTTTTATTTCTTTAGAAAAAGTAGCAGAAAAAAGTAAGTTTTGGCGTTTTTCAGGCAGTAAGGCTATAATTTTTTTAATATCTCTAACAAACCCCATATCTAACATTCTGTCTGCTTCATCTAAAATTAGAATGTCTATTCTTTTTAGTGATAATGCTTTTTGGTCATGTAAATCTAATAACCTTCCTGGTGTGGCAATTAATACATCTATACCATTTCTTATCGTTGTAATTTGTTTTTTAGGTTTTACACCTCCAAAAATTACAGTCGACTTAATATTAAGATGTTTACTATAATCTCGAACATTATCGTAAATCTGAGCTGCTAACTCTCTCGTTGGAGTCAATATTAGCGCGCGGATTGGTCTAAATTTCGGGTTTTTAGTATCTGTTATTATTTGCAATATGGGTAATGTAAAACCAGCGGTTTTTCCTGTTCCTGTTTGTGCAGATGCTAGTACATCATTACCTTTTAAAATTACTGGTATTGCTTTTTCTTGTATCGGGGATGGGTTTGCATATCCTTTTTCTTCAATTGCTTTTAAAAGCTCTTTCTTTAACCCTAATGATTCAAATGTCATAAATATGTATGTAGAAATAAATTAAGTTTTATTCCTTTATCGGTTGCAAAGGTACTGTTTATAGATTTTGTAAATGAAAAAAGCATCTAAAAACGAATTTAGATGCTTTTTTGATATTCTTATTGTAATAAAAGTACTTTATTTTTTAATCACATTTTTAATAACTCCAATAATAGCCATTAATACTCCACCACCAACGGTTCCTCCAGCTATGCTTCCCAAAATTCCACCAATATCTAAACCTAACATACCAAGTAAATGTCCGCCAAGACCACCGCCAAGAATTCCAACAACTGAATTCCATAATGTACCCATTGAGAACTTTTTTAACAATGCACCAGCAATATTTCCTCCTAATGCTCCAGTTAAAAGACTAATAATAATTTCCATTTTTTTGATTTTTTGTAATTAATGTAGAGTCAAAATAATAAAAACTATCTAATAAACAGTGATTTATGTGTTTCCGATATGGAATAAAGGATCTCCAAGGTTCACAACAGGAAAGTTGTTTTTAGCTATGATATAACCATCTTTTGGTGATTTTACAGAGAATTTTGTTTCTCCATAGGTATCCATAATAAAGCCAACAATTTCTCCTTTTTTTACTTGAGCTCCATTTTTAACTTTCGGATTAAAAATACCAGCTGCTCTGGCACGTAACCAACTCTTTTTAATAATTTCTATAGCATCGTTTTGAAAAGGAATTTCTATACCTTCATCAATCATATTGAAATAACGTAATACTCTTAATGTTCCGTAAATTCCTTGGTTAATTGCAAATTCGTTTAATCGTAACGATTCTCCACCTTCGTAAACAATTACAGGAATATCATGTTTAAAACATTCATTTCGAAAGGATTTAGGAATAAGTTTAGAACCAAATTTGAACGGAGCGTTAAAAATATCAGCCAAAGCTTTTCCTCGTTCGTCTTGTGGTGTATATCTAATTTGGGCGTAATTACTACGCTGAGCTCCACCAGTATGATAATCGATAGCAAAATCAACATTTTTAGTAATCTCTTTCATAAGATAATATGCTAATCTACTTGCTAAAGACCCTTTTGTAGAACCAGGAAAACTTCTGTTTACATCTTTTCCGTGTAATTCTCTAGAAAAATCTAAAAATCCAAAGATGTTTAATAGCGGAACAACAATTACACAGCCTCTATGAATTTTATAAGATTTGTCAATTAACATGCGTCTTACTAATTCGATACTGTTGGTCTCGTCGCCGTGCAGTCCACCTTGTAATAAAATAGTCGGACCAGGTTCTTTTCCGTTAAAAATATATACCGGAATTTCTATTAAAGTTCCTGTAGGTAATCTATCTACAGGGATTTTTATTAACTTCGATTCTCCTAAAGAAATTCGTTCTCCACGAATAACTATCTCCTCATTCTTGAATTCTTTGTCGAACATTTTTTCTCTAAATATTTTATAATTTCTTCAGCGACATTAACTTTTGTGTAGGCTTCAATTCCTTGTAATCCAGGAGTTGAATTTACCTCTATCAATAATGGACCGCGTTTCGAACGAATTAAATCTACGCCAGCGATAGGTAAACCTAAATAACCTGCTGCTTTTATCGCCATAATTAGTACTTGATATGATAAATCTGCTTTAGTAGCCGTTCCGCCTCTATGAATATTCGATCTAAAATCATCATCTAAACCTTTTCTCTTCATAGAAGAAACAATTTTGTCACCAACAACAAATACACGAATATCTTCGCTATTACTTTCTTTAATGAATTCTTGAAGTAAAATACTCATATTCATCCTGTAAAAAGTATCAATAATAGACTTTGCAGATTTTTTACTTTCCGCCAACATTACACCCATTCCTTGAGTTCCTTCTTGCATTTTAATAATTACTGGTGCACCACCAAGTAATTCTATCTGTTCTTTAATGTTTTCAGGATTTACAGAAAAAACAGTATCAGGAATTGGAATTCCTTTTCTGTTCATAATTTGAAGAGTTCTTACTTTATTTTGAGCTCTGAGTATACCTAAAGATCTTGCTGTACTGTATACACCATGCATTTCAAATTCTTTAACAATTGCAGCTCCGTGTCGAGTTACAGAGGCACCAATTCTAGGAATAATTACATCAGGTTCGTCAATAATATTTTCTCCTTCATAAATAATTTCTCTTTTACCGCCACTAAGTTTTATAGAACATTTGTTATGATTAATCACACTAACATCATGTCCACGTTTAACAGCTTCGTCATATATTCGTTTAGTAGAATATATATTTTCACCAACTGATAAAATAAAAATATTCATGAAGATGCTTTTTACACAAATCTAATCAAAATTAAAATGGAAAGTATTTTTTATTTTTGATACTACTTTTAAAGTCAAAACCAAATGAAACAAATCCTATCTGTATTCCTTTTTGCAGGAATAGTAACCTTTGCACAACAAAATCCGACAAAAGCGAGTATTGTTCAAGATGCACTTCAGAAGAAAGCAACGATGGCTAAAAATTCATTAGTAAAGAATATTCCTTTTGAAAATATTGGTCCAACTGTAATGAGTGGTAGAGTTGTAGATATAGCTGTAAATCCAAACAATACAGTTGAATTTTACGTAGGATATGCTTCTGGAGGTTTATGGTATACAAATAATAATGGAAATACATTTACGCCAGTTTTAGATAATGCACCAACTCAAAACATTGGTGATATTGCTGTTGATTGGAAAAATGGAACAATTTGGGTAGGAACAGGAGAAAATAATTCATCGCGTTCTTCTTATGCGGGAATTGGGATTTTAAAATCTACTGATAAAGGTAAAACATGGACAAATGTAGGTTTACACGATTCACATCATATTGGTAGAATATTAATTAATCCAAATAATCCAAATGAAGTTGTTGTTGGAGTTTTAGGTCATTTGTATTCTCCAAACAACGAAAGAGGGATTTATAAAACTACCGACGGAGGAAAAACTTGGAATAGAACATTATTTGTGAATGATGACACAGGAATTATCGATGTGCAACAAGTTCCGAATAACTTCAATACATTATATGCTGCTTCTTGGGAAAGAGAGCGTAAAGCTTGGAATTTTGATGGTGATGGAAAGAACTCAGCAATATATAAATCTATTGATGGAGGTAATACTTGGCGTAAAATTTCTGAAAACAATGGATTTCCAAATGGAGATGGAGTTGGAAGAATAGGTTTGGCAGTTTATGATGAAAATACAGTGTATGCTTTTCATGATAATCAATTTAGAAGAAAGAAGGATGGAAAACAAAAAAGTGATTCAAAAGCATTAACAAAAGAAGATTTTAAGAAAATGTCTACAGACGAATTTTTAAAATTATCAGATAAAAAGCTAAACAGTTATTTAAAAACAAACGGATTTCAAGAGAAATATAGAGCAGACAATGTAAAGCAAATGGTTCGTTCAGGATCTGTTAAACCGATTGACTTAGCAAAGTACTTAGAAGATGCAAATTCATTGTTATTTGATACACCTGTAGTTGGAGCAGAAGTTTTCAAAACAACAAATGGTGGGAAATCTTGGAAGAAAACGCACGATGGATATTTAGATGATATTTATTATTCTTACGGATATTATTTCGGAGAAATTCGAGTAGATCTGCAAGATAAAAATGGAATTTATGTTTTAGGTGTTCCAATTTTAAAGTCAAAAGATGGAGGAAAAACTTTTACATCAATTAGCAGAGAAAATGTGCATTCAGATCATCAGGCACTTTGGGTAAATTCAAAAGTTCAAGGTCATTTAATTGATGGAAACGATGGTGGATTAAATGTTTCTTACGACGACGGTAAAAGTTGGTTAAAGTTAAATACACCACCAGTTGGACAGTTTTATGCGATTTATGCAGATAACCAGAAATCGTATAATGTTTATGGCGGATTACAAGATAACGGTGTTTGGGTAGCAAATCATAATGCACAAATCAATAAAGCTTGGCATCAATCAGGAAAAAATCCATACGAATCAATTATGGGTGGAGATGGAATGCAAGTGCAAGTGGATGATAGAAATCCAAATATCGTATATACAGGATTTCAGTTTGGAAATTATTTCCGATTAAATAGAGAAAACGGAGGTAGAAAATACATTCAACCGAAACATACTTTAGGTGAGAATCCGTATCGTTTTAATTGGCAAACACCAATATTGTTATCTAAACATAATCAAGATATTTTATATCTAGGGGGAAACAAATTACACCGCTCTTTAAATAAAGGAGACGACTGGGAAACGATTTCTGATGATTTAACTCAAGGAGGAAAAAAAGGAAATGTTGCTTACGGAACATTAACTACAATTAATGAAAGTCCTTTTCAATTCGGATTAATTTACGTAGGTTCAGATGATGGTTTGGTACAAATTACTAAAAATGGAGGAGGAAGTTGGGAGAATATTTCTAGTACGCTTCCTAAAGATTTATGGGTAAGTAGAGTTATTGCTTCTAAACATAAAAAAGAGCGAGTATATGTAACATTAAACGGATATCGTTGGGATGATTTTACAACTTATGTTTATGTTTCTAATGATTATGGAAAATCTTGGAAAAATATAGCTAATAATATTCCTGCATCACCAGTAAATGTAATAAAAGAAGATCCAGACTACGAAAATTTATTATACTTAGGAACAGATAATGGTTTATATGTTTCTTTTGATTCAGGAAAATCTTGGGAAATTTTCAATAAAAACTTGCCTAATGTTGCTGTACATGATTTAGTAGTTCAGCCAAAAGCAAAACATTTGATAGTAGGTACACACGGAAGAAGTTTATACAAAGCGAATATTAAGCCGTTACAAGAGTATTCTGAAGCGATTTCAAATAAAAGCGATAAAATATTTACCATAAATAATATTAGAAAAAGTGGAAGATGGGGAAGTTCTTGGAGTAAATGGTTACAACCTTATACACCAAGTATTACAATTCCGTACTTTTCAAATACAAATAAAGATGCAACTTTCACGATTTATAATGGAGATGTTGTAGTAAATTCGTTTAAAATTGAAACGTCTAAAGGATTTAACGAAGCGAAGTTTGATGTAAGTTTTAGTAAAGTAGGATTAAAAAATTATAAAAAAGTAAATAAAGAAGCTGTATTGAACGCAGCGAAAAATGGAAAAACATATTTACCTAAAGGAAAGTATAAAGTGAAAATGGGTAATGCAATAAAAACATTTGAAATTAAATAAATGGGAGTAATAAAAGTAACGAATATAAAGATCTTTACAAACCATGGATGCCTAGAAGAAGAGGCAAAAATTGGGTCAGAATATAGAGTTGATATAGAAGTTAAGGGAAATTTAACACTTTCTGCAAAAACTGATGAATTAAGTGATACGATCGATTATGTACACTTAAATAAAATAGCTAAAGAAGAAATGAATAAACGATCTAAATTGTTAGAGCAGGTGGCTCAGAGGATGTTAGATCGAATTTTTGATGAAATACCTTTGGTAGATGAAGCAGAAATTAGTGTGTCAAAAATCAATCCACCAATAGGTGGAAATGTGGGAGAAGTAACAATTATGCTATCAGAAGTGCGTAAAAGTTAAAAAATACTTGCTACTAAAAAGAAAAAGTTTAAATTTGCACTCTCACAAAAGGTGTCGTGGCCGAGTGGCTAGGCAGTGGTCTGCAACACCATCTACAGCGGTTCGAATCCGCTCGACACCTCAAAAGTCTCAATATTTAATATATTGAGACTTTTTTTTATAACTAAAAATGTTACATAATTATCTTTTTATAATATTAAACTTGCAGATAATCAGGTTTTTTTATCCATTCATAATAGATGTAACATTTTTAAATGTTTCATTAAAAGCATTAATATATCTTTGAATCATATTAAATCTGTAGTCACTAAAAGCTAAGTTGGGGGACAAATGTTTTTATTAATGGCTAGCAAGATTTAACAGTTAAGATAACACAATCTAGAAATAGGTTGTGTTATTGTTTTTTAGGAGTTTCTTTTTTTAATATCTAATTTTATAAATCGCCCATTTTAATGGGTTTTCTTATTCCTTTCAAAGGATTTTTTTCCTTTTTAACCCATTTTATTTCCCTCTAACTCTATTTAATGATTTTGCTAGCAGTGTCTTAAAATACTTTTGTGGTGTAAACCAGTAAAAGTATTATTTAACATGAAAACAATTAATTATTTTATACTAACAATGTTGTTGTTAGTCGTGTCATGTAACGATGACGAAGAAGTTAGCCAACCAGATAATGGAAATCCTCCGACTACAGCAAACAAAGATGTAGTATTTAATGAAATTAAATATCAAGGAACTAAAGATCTTATAGAGATCTATAATAGAGGAACTGAAGAAGCAGATATTAGCGAATATTGGCTCTGCTTAGGACCTGGAGCGTATCAAAAAATAGGAGATTTAACTCCAGAATCAGGAAATACAACAATTCCTGCAGGTGAATATTTAGTAGTAAGTTACAATTTACCAGATGATAAAGGCGGATTAGGATTATATTCTACAAATGAGTTTACAAATCCAGATGCAATTATAGACTTTGTTCAGTATGGTGATTCTGGTTCTGCTAGAGAAAACATTGCTGCTTCTGCAGGAATCTGGACAGCAGGTGATTTTGTTCCTGTTGTAAAAAGTGAAGACAATAGTATCGTTTATGATGGAGAAGGTAATGGAGTTATGAATTGGGCAGAAACTACAGAAGTTACTTTTGGAGCACAAAATGTTGTTATGCCACCACAAGATGATGTTCGTTCTGTTGTAATTAATGAGGTTAATTACGGAAAAAATAAGTTAATCGAATTATGGAATAACGGAGACGTAGCTGTAGATGTTAGTGACTATTGGTTATGTTTAGGGCCAGGTCAGTATTTACAAGTTAAAAATGCTACCGTTGTAAGTGGGTCTGCACAGTTAAATCCAAGTGAGATTTTAGTAGTAAGCTGGGATCAGTTAAGTGAAAGTGCAGGATTAGGTTTTTATGCTTCAAACGCATTTACGAATCCAGATGCAATTTTAGATTTTGTTCAATGGGGAGCTTCAGGTAGCGCAAGAGAAAATGTAGCAGTTGCTGCAGGAATTTGGACAGCAGGTGATTTTGTTCCTCAAGTAAGATTAGAGAGTTATAGTTTAGCTTACGATGGAGAAGGAGATGCGATTTTAGATTGGAAAGAAGCTGTAAATCCAACTTTTGGTAGAGGAAATGCTGCTGAAGCTGCAAAAACAAGATTTACTGTAACAATTACAAATAAGATTAATTATTTAGGAACACACGTTTTTAATACACCAACAGGAGCTACAAATCCAGGTCCAGTAACTAATGTGAATGGAAGTTATACTGTAAAATTCAAAGCAGTACCAGGAACTAAATTGAGTTTCGCTTCAATGTCAGCGGCTACTAACGATTGGTTTTTTGCTCCAAGAATGACAGGAATAGATCTTTTCGATGCAAGCGGAAGTGCTGTGACAGGAGATGTTAGTGATCAGATTTATTTATGGGATGCAGGGACAGAAGAAGAAAATCCAGCAACAATAGCAACTGAACCTAACGGAGGAACAGCTGGAAGTCCAGATGATGATAACATGGTTCGTGTGGTGAAAAATGATGTGACACCTTATTTAAGAACAGAATTAGCTTACGATAGTTCAACAAGGTATTTTACTTTAACATTAACAAATTTAGTAGGAGCTTCAGGAAGTACACCAATTGTACTTACGCCAGGTTTAGCTGTATTACATGCACAAAACGCACCTTTATTTACAGTTGGACAACCAGATAGAGGATATGGATTAAAAGAAATTGCAGAAGCAGGTGATCCAATGCCATTATATCAATGGTTTAACGCAACAGGTTCTCAAGGAGCTCCATTACGTTTATCTTCTTCGTACACAGTATTTTCTCCAGCAGTATTATATGCATTTAGTACAACTAAAGACCCTTGGTTTATTCAAGGAGAGCAAGCAAAAGCATCTAGCGGTTTAGAAGAAATTGCTGAAGACGGAAATAACCAAGTTGCTTACGAATATTTAAAAGGTTTAGGTCTTCCAGTAGCTAAGAGTAACGAAACTGCTCCGGTAAAACCAGGTGAATCACTAACATTCACAATTGAAGTTCCACAAGGTTTAGATTATAAATTAGGATTTGGAACAATGTTAGTAGATACTAACGACTGGTTTATTAGTTACAATAATAATGGAGTTGCTTTATTTGACGAAAACGGAACGGCTTTCTCTGGTACTTCTGAAAGTGATGAAACTTATCTTTTTGATGCAGGAACTGAAGCTGATGAAGAAGTTGGATTTGGAGCTAATCAAGCGCCAAGACAATCTGGAGCAAATACAGGAGCAGCCGATAGCGACAATTTAATTAGAAGAGTAGCTACATTAAACGATGTACAGTTTGGAAAAGGCGCTATTAATAGTTCTCCAGGTGTAACATGGTTTGGTGATCCAAGAGGAGGTTACAATTTAATAGAGGTAAATATCCAACCTCAATAACAATAAGCGTACGTGTTGAATCAAAAATGTAATAGTTTTTAGAATAGCATTGATTCATTCTATGTATTAATTTGGGATTATTTCTCCAGTCAATTTAATTGGCTGGAGTTTCTTGTTTAAATAAAAATAATGGAGTAACATTTTTTTAATTTATAGTTTTAAATATATGTGTAATAAAGGTTAAGGGCTTTTTTACAAATTGTATCAATATTGAAATTGAATAACGGAATTGAGTTATATTTTTGTTGAACTTACCCCAACTTTATAAATAATGAAAAAAGCAATATTTGTAACTCTGTCGGTATTATTTTTCTTTTCATGTAAAGTAGAAAAGAAAGAAATAAAAACAGTTTTAAAAACTTCTCAAAAAGTATTAGATCAATCAATTGATACTAGTCTTGTCAAAAAAGAATTTACATACCAACCCATAAAGCCTGTAAATGGAAAACTTAAAGCTGTAGTAGAATTAGGAGCTTCTGGTTTCAATTCTTTTATAATTAATGTTGATAAGGATAAAAACTGGGAAATTAAAAATAAAGAGTACGGAAACAGTGCAATATTAGAAAGTAATACAAACACAAAAGAAGTTAGTTCAAAACTAAAATCTTACATAAAAAAGATTATCGATTTTGGTGTAGATTCTAAAGATGTTCATTTTGTAGTGAGTTCTGGGGCTGATAAAAAAAGTATTACTCAAACTATTAAAAAAGAATTAAAAGATTTAGGTTATAATGTTAATGTAGTTACTGCAGAAGAAGAAGGACAATATGCTTTAAAAGCTGTAATGCCGAAAAATTTTGAGGATACAGCATTTGTAGTTGACATAGGTTCGGGTAATACAAAAATATCTTATGTTGAAAATAAATCAATTATAAGTAAAGAAATATATGGTGCAAAGTACTTTCAAAATAACCTTGATGATAAAAAGGTGTATAATGAAATAAAAGAGATCGCTAAAAACATACCAGAACAAAAAAGAAAACAATACTTTATTATTGGAGGTGTTCCATATCAATTAGCAAAGAAATTGCGAAAAGATAAAGAACGATATACTTTACTGGATACGAATATTAAAGTTTATCAAGATGTTATAGATAAGAAAGGAGCAAAAATTAGAAGTGGAGTAAACATTTTTAATGCAATTAACAATGCAACAAACTCAGAAATTGTAGTTTTTGATTGGGATTCAAATTTTACTATCGGTTTTTTATTGGATTTGGCATTTTAATTGAAGTTAAATTTTTAATTTTCCAACTTAATTAATGTTAAAATCTTATCGTTTCCTTATGAAGTATATACAATATATATTCTTGTCATTAGTGTTCTTTTACATTGGGTGTAAACAAGAAGATCAAAAGAAAGAAGTTGAGAAGAAAGATTTCAATTATATACCACCAAAACCAAAAAATGGAATTTTAAAAGGAGTTGTTGAATTAGGAACTTCAGGCTTTAATTATTTCATAGTTGAAATAGATGAAAATAAAAATTGGAAATTAAAAGAAGCTGCTTACGGAAAAAGTTTAATTGCAGAGGCAATGACAACTACTGACGAAATAGATAGAAAACTAAATAAGTTCTTAACAAAAATTGAAACTTTAGGTGTTGCTAAAGAACATATTAATTTTGTGGTAAGTTCAGGAGCTTTAAAAGAAGAAGTTACTCAACTAATAATTGAAGAATTAAAGAAAAGAGCACATGTTATTAAGGAAATTTCACCAAAAGAGGAAGCAATATATAGTTTAAAAGCGATTTTACCTGAAGCATTTAAAAAGAATGCTTTTGTAGTTGATTTAGGTTCAGGGAACACTAAAATTTCCTTTGTAGAAAACGGTGAGTTAATTGGCAAAGAAACTCATGGTAGTAAATATCATCAAAAAGGAACTGAAGATGATGTTGTGTATAATGATGTAAAAGAAGTTGCAACATTAGTTCCAGAAGAAAATAGAAAATTCTGTTTTTTAATTGGAGGTATACCTTTTCAATTGGCCGAAGAATTCAGAAAAGAAGAGGAACGTTATACAGTGCTTTCATCAAACATTAAAAAGTTCGATAAAGTAAAACAAGAAAAAGGTAAAAAAATTGAATCTGGACTAACTATTTACAAAGCTATTGTAGATGCTACTGGTTGTCAAAATTTTATTTTCGACTGGGAAGCAAACTTTACCATAGGTTATCTGTTAGAAAAAGAAGGATTATAAGTTAAATTTTACCTGCTATATAAGTTACCTTAGGTTTATTACAGTATTACGATATTATTAACGAGTTAACTCGTTAATTTTTCGCATCTTTGTTTTCATGCGTATTTACCCAATCGAAACCGGAAATTTTAAATTAGATGGTGGAGCAATGTTTGGTGTTGTTCCAAAGTCTTTATGGCAAAGAACAAACCCAGCAGATGCAAATAATATGATCGATATGTCAATGCGATGTCTTTTAATAGAAGACGGAGATAGACTTATTTTAATCGATACAGGTATTGGAAACAAACAGTCTGATAAATTCTTTGGTTATTATTATTTGTTTGGTGATTTTTCTTTAGATAAATCCCTAGCAGAATTAGGTTTTCATAGAGATGATATAACAGATGTGTTTTTAACACATTTACATTTCGATCACTGTGGAGGAGCTATTCAATGGAACAAAGATCGAACAGGTTTCGAGCCTGCATTTAAAAATGCAAGGTTTTGGAGTAATAGTCGCCATTGGGATTGGGCTGTTAATCCCAATTCAAGAGAAAAAGCCTCGTTTCTATCAGAAAACATTCTCCCAATTGAAGAAAGTGGGCAATTAAACTTCCTACATTTAAATGCAAAAGATTACGTAGGTTTCGATGTGTTATTTAAAGATGGTCATACAGAGAAACAAATGCTGCCTAAGATCCAATATAAAGATAAAACCATTGTTTTTATGGCAGATTTACTACCAACCGCAGGTCATATTCCATTGCCTTACGTAATGGGGTACGATACAAGACCATTACTTACGCTAAAAGAAAAAGAAGCATTTTTAACAGAAGCAGCAGATAACGAATATTTACTTTTCTTAGAGCACGATGCTCATAACGAAGTTATTACTGTAAAACATACTGAAAAAGGAGTCCGATTAAAAGAAACTTACAAATTTAGAGAGATATTTAATTAAGAGAGAAATGAGAATGAGAGTATACAAACCTATTTTATCTTCAATCGTTTTAGTTAGTTTAGCAAGTTGTTCTTCAACGGCTAATATTAAGAAAATAATTATTCCAGCGGGAGTAAACAATGAAGTTTTAATTCCTGCTAAAAAAGCAGAATTAACTAAAGTAGAAAAGCAGAACTGGCAACATTTAGATTTAGCTACAGATTCTATTCCTGGAATGAGTGTTAATAAAGCTTATGAATTCTTAAAAGGAAAGAAAGGTGTAGAAGTTGTTGTAGGAGTTGTTGATAGTGGAACAGATTTAAATCATGAAGATTTAAAAGATGTAGCTTGGACTAACAAAGGTGAAATCGCTGGTAATGGAAAAGATGATGATAATAATGGATATGTAGATGATATTCATGGATGGAACTTCTTAGGTGATTCTTATACTGAACACTTAGAATACGAGCGTATCTTAATGAAACCTAGTGTTGCAGACCCAGCAACTTTAGCTGAGGTTAAAGCTTTTCAGGAAGAAAAGATTAAGGAAGCTAAAGAGACTAAGTTTAATTATCAAAATTACTTATCAGGAATATTATTTGCAGACAAGGCTTTAAAAGATCACTTAAAGAAAGATGATTATACTTTTGAAGAAGTTGAAGCTATTCAAAATCCTAGTGATGAGTTAAAACAAGCTATTGGTGTTGCTATCGGTTTTGTAAAAGCAAATGGTAGAACCATGTCGGGAATTCAAAAAGAATTAAAAAAAGGAATCAAAAAAGCAGAAAAAACTATTAGTGGAGATAACCTTAAAAAAGATTATAGAACAGTAGTTGGAGATAATGCTTACGACATTAATGATAAACCAGGATATGGAAACGGAAAAACTGGTCATTCAGAAAAGGATGAATCACACGGTTCTCACGTTTCAGGTATTATTGCTGCTACCAGAAATAATGGAAAAGGAATGAATGGTGTTGCTACAAATGTAAAAATCATGGCTGTTAGATCTGTTTCTGATGGAGATGAATATGATAAAGATGTAGCTTTAGGAATTCGTTACGCTGTAGATAATGGAGCAAAAGTTATCAATACAAGTTTTGGTAAGGCCTTTTCACCAAATAAAGAATGGGTTTACGATGCAATTAGATATGCTGCAGACAAAGATGTGTTAATCGTTAATGCGGCTGGAAACGATGGAAAAAATATTGATGTTGAAAAATCATTTCCTAATGACGCACCAGATTTAATTAATGAAATTTCAGATAATTTCCTTACAGTTGGAGCAATGAGTGCTAATTATAATAAAGATTTACCAGCTGGTTTTTCTAATTATGGAAAAAAGAATGTAGATGTTTTTGCACCAGGAGTAGCAATTTATTCAACGTTCCCAGAAAGTACTTACGAATCTATTAGTGGTACTTCAATGGCATCTCCTTCTACTGCAGGTGTTGCAGCTTTAATTCGTTCATATTATCCACAGCTATCTGCTAGTCAGGTAAAGAGAATTATTATGAATTCTGGAACTAAAATTAATATGGATGTAGTGAAGCCAGGTTCACAATCACGTGAAAAGCCTGATGGAGAATTAGTTCCTTTTTCAGATTTATCTGTTTCAGGTCGTGTAGTTAATGCTTACAACGCTTTAGTTATGGCAGACAAACTAGTAAAAGCAAACAAATAATAAAAACTAAAAAGAGCATTAACAATGCTCTTTTTTTAATAATAACTAAATTATATAATGAGAAAAATTTTTCATTTCATTTTATGTGCTGGATTGATTTCTTGTGCTAGTTACGCTCAAAATACATCGAGTTCAAAAAGTAACTATTGGCAACAACAAGCAGATTATACTATGGACATTGATATGGATGTAAAAACATATCAATATAAAGGAAAACAAAAACTTGTTTACACAAATAATTCACCAGATGAACTAAATAAAGTATTTTATCATTTGTATTTCAATGCTTTTCAACCAAATTCTCAAATGGATGCTCGTTTACATACGATCGAAGATCCAGATGGAAGAATGGTAGAAAAAATAGGAACTTCTGAAGATGTAAAAACTGTAAGTAGAATTGCAAAATTAAAGCCAAACGAAGTAGGATTCGTTAAAGTGAATTCATTACTTCAAGATGGTAAAAAGGTTTCTTACGAAATTGTGGGTACAATTTTAGAGGTAACATTACATAGTCCTATTAAATCTGGTCAGAAGGCTACTTTTGAAATGGAATTTGTTACTCAAGTTCCTCTACAAATTCGTAGATCTGGAAGAAATAATAAAGAAGGAGTAGCTTTATCAATGACACAATGGTATCCTAAAATGGCGGAATATGATTTTGAAGGTTGGCATACACCTCCTTATATCGCAAGAGAATTTCATGGAGTTTGGGGGAGTTTTGATGTCACTTTACATATTGATAAAAATTATGTAGTTGGAGGAACAGGAGATTTGTTAAATCCTCAAGAAGTTGGGCATGGTTATGAAGATAAAAGCAAACCATTAAAGCTTCCTAAAGGAAAAAAATTGACATGGAAATTTTCAGGAAAAGATATTCATGATTTTACTTGGGCCGCAGATCCAGAATATCAACATGATATTTATAAAATGGAAAATGGAATAGATTTACATTTCCTGTATAAGAAAACATTAGAGTCTAAATACATTGAAAATTGGAAAAAATTACAGCCAAAAACAGCTGAATTAATGAAATATTTCAGTGAAAATATTGGTCAATATCCATACAAACAATATTCTGTAATCCAAGGAGGAGATGGAGGTATGGAATATGCACAATGTACGTTAATTACAGGGCAAAGACCTTGGGGAAGTTTACTAGGTGTTACAGCACATGAGTTAGCGCATTCTTGGTTTCAATTTTTATTAGCTACAAATGAAATTAAACATCCTTGGGTAGATGAAGGTTTTACAACTTATATATCTAACAAAGCAATGGATAAAATTACAGGAAGAGGAGCTGCAAATCCAAATAGTGGTTCTTACAGAGGTTATAATTTCTTAGTGAAATCTGGTATGGAAAAACCCTTGTCTACAAATGCTGATAGGTATGAAACTAACAGAGCTTATGGTATTGGAAGTTATAGTAAAGGTAGTATTTTCTTAAGTCAATTAGAGTATGTAATTGGTTCAGAAAATGTGGCTAAAACATTAAAGCAATATTTTAAAGACTTTTCATTTAGGCATCCAACACCAAATGATTTTAAACGTGTAGCAGAAAAAGTTTCTGGAATTCATTTAGATTGGTATTTAAATGAATGGAGTCAAACCACTCACTTTATTGATTACGGAGTTAAAACTGTAAAAGGTAAAGAGATCACTTTAGAAAGAATTGGAGCAATGCCAATGCCTTTGGATGTAGAAGTTGAATATACAGATGGAACAAAAGAATCTTTCAATATTCCATTAGAAATGATGAGAGGAAATAAGCCTACTTCTGCAACTTTATTAAAAGATTGGGGATGGGCATATCCAACATATACTTTTGAGGCTTCTAAACCTGTAAAAAGTATAGATATTAATAAAGATGGATTTATGGCAGATATTAATCCATTAAATAATACTTTTACAGTTGAATAGTAAAAACGACTTATATAGAGATTAATTTCTCTATTTTCTAAAGCAAAAAACCAAGATGTACATCTTGGTTTTTTGCTTTAGAAAGAATATTTTTAGGTGATATGAAACAAGTAACTATAGAATTAACACCACTATTTATAATAGATGTATTTTCTATTACTACTTCTGTAATGTTGGGTTTTCTTTTTTTAACGATTACCTCAGAAAATAAAAAAGCTAACACATACTTAGCATTGTTTCTTTGGGCATTAAGTTTAGAAATACTTGATAGTTTTCAAGAAGGAATACATAATTTTTATATCGCAATAATTCCTACAGTTTTTTTAACAATACCTTTATTGTTTCTTTATGTAGATTGTACTTTAAATAGAAAACAAAATTATTTAATACTATTAATCTTACTTCCTTGGACTCTATTGTTAATTTTCGATCTTAATATAGAGGCTCTAAAAATTATAGAATACATTTTTAATATTACCATTTTAATTTTGGTTTTAAGAAGAATAAAAGATATTCAAGTAAAGGTTGAAAACTATTATTCTGAAATAGAAAACAAAACATTACAATGGATTAAGACCATAGTTTATATATACTTGTTTTTTCATGCATTTTGGATTTTAGAAGATATTATCGATCTAACCGATCAGTCGATTACTCTTTATTTTGCAGCAATATCTTCTATCCTTACTTTTTTTATGATTTACTGGATAGCATACAAAGGTTTTTCTCAAATAGATATTTTCAAAGAAAACTTATTTTCCAATGTAATAGTTCAAAAGCTGAATACACAAGAAAATGACACTCAAAAGCAGTTTGATCGATTGGTATATCAAATTGAAGATGAAAAAATATATTTAGATCAAAACTTAAATCTTCGTTTACTTTCAGAAAGAGTTGGAGTTAAAGAAAAAGAGTTATCAAAACTTATAAATTATCATACTGAAAACAATTTTTATTATTTTATTAATACTTTTCGAGTTAATGCTTTTAAAATATTGTTGTCTTCAGAAAAAGCAAATCAGCTTTCTTTATTAGGACTTGCTAATGAGGCTGGTTTTACTTCTAAATCTACTTTCTACACGGCGTTTAAAAAATTAGAAGGAGTTACTCCAAAACAGTATCAAAAACAGATAAAAGAGTCCGAATAACGGTTACTCGGACTTTTTACAAGTGTTTATTTATAGGGTTGAGCACATTTTGAATGTTATTTGATGAAACAGAATAATATTCGATTTTAAAACATAATAATTATGATAAAAAAAATGTGCATTGCTAAAATTTTATGCTTAGTTACTTTTTTGTTGAGTATAACTTCCTGCTCAAAAACTAATGAAATTGTCACTGATGACTCTAGTGGTGATTTAAATTCTTTCGAAAACTATTTAAAAACTAATGTCGATTTTATTCATAAAATCAATGGTTTTTATATTGTAGGTAGCGCAGAAAAACCAACTTCACCAGAAAGAACAAGTAATACTACAGGAAAAGATGTTTTTGATCATGCTGTACGTTTGTTTAGTAGCTTTTTAGATGAAAATAATGATGGAATTGTAGATGAAGATAAAAAACAACTAAATACACAGATGGCAAAAACAGTTATGTTTATTTCTGGTCCTTTAAATATGGTAGATAATATATCTGAGTCCTCTCAAGTAAGAAATAAAGGATTGTATGGGTTAAGTATGCAAACCGATAATTGGCCTTATGTAAAAGAATACAATGGTAAGGGTTGGACGATTGGCAGATTGACTTCTTCTACATGGAGACCTGAGAATATGAATGCATTATGGGAAGAAGTTTTTCATACGATAACAGAGGCAATAAGTAGATCTGATGATGATTTTGCATTTACAGAAGGGAAACAATTACGTTTATTCATGGAAGATGATATTACAGAAGAGACTTATGATATTTCTGAGCAAAATGCTGAAGAAAATGGTAATTACGATAAAGTAACGGCTGTAAATGAATATATACATCAAATTTGGGCAATCAATTTTGCAGGTCAAAAAAGCAAACTCAATACACATCAAAAAAAAGCTCTAGAGTTTATGGAAATGAAAAAAGTACCTATGCAAGTAAATGCTAGTTACACAAATACAATAGGAACAAGAATAAAATAAAGAAACTAAGTCAAATGAATAGAGTAATAAGTTTAATCCTGTTTTCAGTTATTATAGTTATAACTATGGGATGTGTGTCGTGTTCAAAAAATGATAATTTAATTAATTCCGAAAATCAAGAAGGAAATATAAACGAAGGTAACGATCCGAATTTTAAAATTGTTAGTAATACAGATCAAGAATTGTCTAGTATTAATAGAAAAGTAGTAGTATTTGGAATAGAAATTTATGCGGTATCAACAGTTGAAGATTCAAAATTACTTCATGCAGCAAATGTTATGGCGCAATATTTAGATAATGATGAAAATGGTGTTATAGATAATCAAAATGTGGTAGATAAAATGTTGGAAAATAAAGCGTTTTTAGTCATGTGGAAAACGGAATCAGATCTAAGCTCTTTAAATCCTCCACCAGGAAGATTAGGACAAGATTTAGGAAATGATGAAACAGTTCCGAATTTTGTGTCTGGAGGAAAAACTGGTCGTTTCGATGCTTCTTTAGAAGAAGTTTGGCATATTATAACACATGCAGGATATTCAAAAGCTTATCCGAATGTATTTGCTGAAAATGCAGGAACATCTTTAACTAATGCAATGGATGTAGCTAGAGGAGGAAATTTTACAAGTATTCCAAGTTCATATCCTACAGAAGCTTGGTACACATATGATGATAGTACTTGTGCTTACGATTGCCAAGCAACCGAATATTTTTATTGGGCAATGACATCCATTTTAGGAGCGCAAGTGAATAGACTTGATGAAATTCAGCAAGAATGGAGATTAAATACAAAAGAAAAAGTACAAACAACTGATTCTGCTATTTATAATTTACTCACAAATCCTACTTATAAATTCCCAATAAATTTACCAGATGGAACTTACAAGAGATAAAATTAATGTAACAAATTAATAACTATTACGTCATACAATAAATTTAGAAGCTTATTTTCCTAACATAAGGAAGAAATAGAGGATTATAAGTAAAAATTATTATGGTAAAACTCCATATACCTTATCAGAAAATGATAGGTGTATGGAGTTTTTTTTTGAAGTTTAAAAACATTAATAACATGAAAAAATTAATTATTGGAATCGGTATTATTTTATTATTAGGAATAGCCACTTTTTTTCTTTTTCCACAACTTTATTTTTCTTCTGCCTTTGGGCAAAGAATAATAATGAAAATTATGAACGAGCAAACAGCAGAATTTTATTTCAAATCCAACTCAAAAGATAGTTTGTATATGAAAGGGGTTATTTATTCGAATACATTAAAAGATCTGAAAGCAGTTCTTAAAGAAAATCCAAATATTACAACGTTAATTATGGAAGAAGTTCCAGGTTCTATAGATGATAACATTAATTTATTAGCATCAAGAGAAATTCGAAGAAGAGGAATTAATACGTACATACCAGAAAACGGAATGGTTGCTTCTGGTGGAACAGATATGTTTTTAGCCGGAACAAAAAGAAATATTGGATCTAATGCAAAAATAGGTGTGCATTCTTGGTCCGATGGAGAAAAAGAAGGTAGAGAATATCCAAAAGATAGTGAGCTACATAACATGTTCTTAGTTTATTACAAAGAGATGAATATTCCTGTTGAATTTTATTGGTTTACTCTTGATGCAGCTCCAGCTGATGGCAATCATAATATGACTCCAAATGAAATGAAAAGATATAGTATTTTAAACCAATAACTAAAGAATGTATGCGCATGTTGAATCAACTATTTTCATTAATTTTGTCCTTCAATTAAATAGAAAATGTCAGAAGAAAAGAAATCTCTCAATTTTATTGAACAAATCATCGAAGAAGATTTAGCTAATGGAATGAAAAAAGAAAACTTACGTTTTCGTTTTCCTCCAGAACCTAACGGTTATCTTCATATTGGTCATACTAAAGCTATCGGAATTAGTTTTGGTTTAGGAGAAAAGTATAATGCTCCTGTAAATTTACGTTTCGATGATACTAACCCTGCGAAAGAAGAGCAAGAATATGTAGATGCAATTAAGAAAGATGTTTCTTGGTTAGGATATCAATGGGAAAACGAATGCTATTCTTCAGATTATTTTCAGCAATTATACGATTGGGCAGTTCAGTTCATTAAAGACGGAAAAGCTTATGTAGATAGCCAAACTTCTGAAGAAATGGCTGAGCAAAAAGGAACACCAACAGAATCAGGAGTTGCAAGTCCGTTTAGAGATAGAACTGTAGAAGAGAACTTAGAACTTTTCGCAAAGATGAAAAATGGTGAGTTCGAAGAAGGTGAACATGTACTTCGTGCAAAGATAGATATGGCTTCTCCTAATATGTTATTAAGAGATCCATTGATGTATAGAATTTTAAAGAAATCTCATCACAGAACAGGAAACGATTGGTTGATTTATCCTATGTACGACTGGACACACGGTGAAAGTGATTATTTAGAACAAATTTCTCACTCTTTATGTTCTTTAGAATTCAAGCCTCACCGTGATTTATACAACTGGTTTAGAGATCATGTTTATGAGTACAGTAAAAGTGATTTTCCTTTAGTTCCTAAGCAACGAGAGTTTTCTAGATTAAACTTAAGTTACACGATTATGAGTAAGCGTAAATTACTTAAGTTAGTTGAAGAAGGAGTTGTTTCTGGTTGGGATGATCCAAGAATGCCAACAATTTCAGGTTTACGTAGAAGAGGTTATACTCCAGCTTCCATCAGAAACTTTATTGAAACAGTTGGAGTTTCAAAAAGAGAAAATATAATCGATGTTGCATTGTTAGAGTTTAAAATCAGAGAAGATTTAAATAAGAATGCAAATAGAGTTATGGCAGTTCTTAATCCAGTGAAATTGATCATAACTAATTATCCTGAAGATAAAGAAGAGATTCTAATTGCAGAGAACAATCCAGAATTAGATGCGGGTTCTAGAGAAGTTCCTTTCTCTCGTGAATTGTATATAGAAAGAGAGGATTTTAAAGAAGAAGCAAATAGAAAGTACTTTAGACTAACTTTAGGTAAAGAAGTTCGTTTAAAAAACGCTTATATCATAAAAGGGGAGAGCTGTGTGAAAGACGATGAAGGAAATATTACTGAAATACATTGTACATACGATCCTTTAAGTAAATCTGGAAGCGGTACTGAAGAAAGCAAACGTAAGGTAAAAGGAACATTGCATTGGGTATCTAAAAAACACGCTGTTTCTGCTGAAGTTAGAGTATATGATAGATTATTTTCTGATGAAGCTCCAGATGGTCATAAAGACAAAGATTTTATGGAATTTTTAAATCCTGATTCTTTAAAAGTTATCAATGCTTTTGTAGAACCAAGTTTAGTTAATTCTAAAATTGGAGAAAGATTTCAATTCCAACGTTTAGGATATTTTAATGTTGACGATGATGCTACAAAAGAGCATTTAGTTTTCAATAAAACAGTAGGTTTAAGAGATACTTGGGCTAAGGTTAACAAATAGATTTAATCTATTTGTTAATTTCTGTTTATTGTAAATTTTGTAATTATAGCTACTTGATTGCGTTAAAAAAATAGAAATAATGTAGTTATTTTTGTTTTTTAACATAATTTATGTAATTTAGTAATCCCAATATTATTAATCACCAAGTAAAAATCCCCCCTAAAATGAAAGATTTACATTGGTTGCTTTTATGCTTGTTGTATGTGCTAACGGTAACGTCCCAATCTAACAAAACTTGTGAAAAACAAGAGACCATTGTTATTCAAGACCTTAATAGTATAAATAAATGTAAAGTAGAAGATAAATCGAAAAACAATCAATCTGCTAGACATATTATTTTAGGGTTTAACAATTCAAAGAGTCGTTTCTTCAGAAAGAGAAGAAAAGAATTAGCTAAGGCGGTTAATTCAATTTCTTCTAAAGGAATTTCAAATAATAAGAAAGAAATTAAATTATCGGGCGATATTGACATCAAAGAATCAGAAGAAAAAGTGTTTACTTTTCAAAATGTAGATCAACTTCCAGTATTCAAAAACTGTGAAAATTCTGATAATAATTTAAGATGTTTTAATGTTGCAATCGGTAATTTTATACAAGAGAATTTCGAATATCCAGATGAAGCTATAGATAATGAAATAGTAGGTAAAATAACTGTAAATTTTGTTATCAACAAAGAAGGTAAAGTTGTAGATATTAAAGCAACGAATGAAGAAAATAAAGATAATATTCTAACTAACTACAGTGAGAAATTAATATCTAAATTATCCAAAGTAGCGCCTGCTAAGAAAAACGGCAAACCAGTAGCGGTTTCTTATGAATTGTATTTAGATTTTTCTCTTTAGTGAAACACTTTTAAATAACTTACTTAATATATTAGAGGCTCATTTTTTTGAGCCTCTCTTTTTTATTTAATAGTAAAAGTTAAATTAGAGATCCAATTTGCTCTTAATTCTGGTAAATCGTCTGGATAATAAATTATACGTTCTGGTTGTCTTTTTTCTAAGTACTTTCCAGTATCCCAAATACCATTGTCATTTTCATCAACTATTGCTCTAATAGAATAGGTGTCTGGAATTAATGAATTAAATTCAATTTTACCAGAGGCTTTTAAAATTTGTTTTTTATACACTTCATCGCCTTTTAGTAATTGGATAATTACAGGGTATTTTACTTCCTTTTTTATAGTTAAAATAATACTTCCATAATCCTCAATATCTTTTGTAGTAAAACGATAACTTAATGTGTCTTTAGATTTTACTGTAAATATATCTACTAGTGCTTTAGGTAAAGCGGTAAGTTTGTAAGGGGTTTTCTTTTTTTGCTTAAAAAATACTCCTAATTTATTGTTAGAAATAATCTTTAATGTATGAGCAACTTCTGTTGTGTCACTAGTGTTGACTAAAGAAAATTTAGAGCTGTCAAAATCACGAATAGGGTTATTTGTTATTAAAGTAAGTGTGTCTGTTAAGTGTAAAATGCTTTTCACATTTGAAGAAATCGAAAGAGAATCTATTTTTTTCTTTCTCAGTTTAACAGTTGCTGTATCTACAGATGTTTTTTCCGAAATTATAAAGTCTAATGAATCTATTTTTGTGTCAGAATGGTACCAAAAATTTAAGGTGTCTTTGTCTTTTTCAAATTCGGTTTTAAACATAAAATCTTCAGGAACTTTAGAAAGTAATTTTACTTGCATTTCTTCTTGTTTACCTGTGTAGGCAAATTGAATTTTTCCTTTAGTTACTTCTCTTGCTTTTTTAAATATATAAGGTTGAATTTCTTTAAAAAGTACAATCGGAGAAGAGATCATACTGTCTTTAGGTAAAAAAATAGTATCGTTATAAAAACCAATTTTATCTGTTCTAGAATTAAATTTATAATCAGAAGTAGATTCATCTATAGCCATTAAAAAGTACTTTCCTTCAGCTAAGTTTGTAAACTTATAATTAATAGAATCGTAAGTTTTGGTTACATAATCTGGTTTGCTTTTATAAACGATAGAATCATTAAAAGTAGAATCAATTTTATATAAGAGAACACTATAGTTTTTTTTAGGCTTTTTAATCGTAATATCGTTGACAGCACCTTTTACACTTAGTGAGTCAATAAAATTTCCAGTAGAAAAAATGTATTTGAAGTTTTCTAAAGGGTTGTTTTCATTATTGTCTTGTATAGC
>ERZ1740052.31-NODE-31-length-54801-cov-5.709659_pt1 | contig 54801 bp, 44 predicted proteins | sample MGYA00581750_ERZ1740052 | MGnify/ENA primary metagenome ERZ1740052 (study PRJEB43018, sample SAMN04849743) | marine metagenome | isolation source: floating plastic debris | place: Pacific Ocean | collected 2008-08-30 | study: EMG produced TPA metagenomics assembly...
AAACATATAATAATTCATCTTTAACTAAATCTCTTAAAATATTATGTGCTTCTTGACTTTTTAAATGTCTATTAGTTATTTCCAATTCTTTCCTCCATAAATATAATCTACTTAAATAATCCTTAAATAAAAGAACATCAACAATATCATTATTTTCTGATGATCTAGTGATAATACTTTCATTAACTTGTTGACTTATTTTATGATAATTTTCTAAAAGAATTTGTTTACTTAATTCCATAGATTTTCAATATTTCTGTAACTATTTGATCTAAATTTGTAAGATTTGAATTGGGTTGAGGAATATCTTTCAACCTATTTAGGTATGACATATCTGAACTATCTTTTATCAGAGGAGAATGATCATGAGCCCCAGCATTGTATGAATACCAAGAATTCAAATCATCAAAACTCTTATAATTTATACCTTGTTCCATCAATTTAGACTCTATATACTCATGTGCTAAAACTCTTTTAAATAATTTTAAATCTTCTACATCTTCAAAACCTTGAATTGCGTCTTTCCATTCATCAATATCTGATTTTGTTCTTTCAAAACGACCAATTTCAAATCCTTTATCAGTTCTAATTAAATGTTCTTTTATAAAATAATGTTCTTTTACTTTTTCTATAATATTTAATGATATCCCTGTATTATCAGCTATTTTAACAACATCATCATTTCTGTCAGCAATTAAAATAGCCTCTTTGAGTGCGTCAATATCTGGAGAACCATCTACTACATATTTTACACCAAGATCGTTATATGAATCAACTATATCTTTTTTAAATATTTTTAGGACCTCATTTATATTACCTTCTTTCAAAAACTTTCTAGCTTCTATGTGATTTAACCAACTATCAAAATTATTTTTTAATAACTCTTTTCCTTTATCATTAAAACTTATCCACATTGTTACGCTTTCTACATTACTATTCAATCTTTCTAAATTATTTTTTGAAAGTGAATTAAAATAATCTATAAATTTTGCTCTATTAGACTCAGATATAGAATTTAACGCAGTTTCTAGTTTTTGAAATCCAAATTCATTTAATTTATCTATGAAATTCTGTGATATTTTTGATTTCCATTTAGTGTAACTACCAATATTTACTATTTCTTTTACTAGGTTTTCAGGTGTCTTTCCTGAAGATTTTAAATAAGTATCTAGATATTTAAGTTCAGTAATATTTGTTCTTAAAGTTACTTCTTTAAGTTCATCAAGTACATACCAACTATCGATTATACCAGAGTTTTCATCAATAGCATCTGTCAAAGCTAAACCTGAAGATGTTTTGAAATCAACATCTTTCGTAAAGCGAGCCCATTGAGAATCACAGTCTCCTCCTTGTGCAAAAGAAACTATTACATTAAGAAAGAAAAATATTTTTAAAAGTCTCTTGATTATATTCTTAGTCATCATTTATATTTTCTAAAGTTCTTATTATTAACAACCAATTTTCATCTTTCAATGAAAATTTAACATTTAAAGATTTTAAAAAATCTATTAACCTATTTTTAAGTATCGTATCCTTAAAATTTAAACTTAATAAGTTTTTATCTTCTTTAAAATCTGTCAAAACTTTTCCAAAATTAAAATCATCTGCTTTTTTATAATTTATTTTTAAAAAGTTATATGTATCATTAACATTAATGTATTTTCTTTTAAGAATTGCCTTACCTATACTGTCGATAGTATTAGTTTTTCTTTTTTTTCTAATTAAAAAGCTTGGAATTTCTGAATAATTAATTCTTGTTATTTCTTTTGTTCTTTTATTAACTCGAAATGGCCCTAAACCTCCAACTCTGCTATATCTATCATCAAAATCAATACCTTTAAGTTTTTTATTTTTTGTAAATGCATAAAAGTAAATCTCATCTTCTAAAATCTTATAAATAAAATCTTCCTGATTAAGAACTTCATTCAAAGTAATTTTTAACTGTTCTTTAGTCATAATTTCCTATTTAAATTTACAAATTCTTGGTTTTACTTTTTTTAATGTTTCAATATCGGTTCTAATCCTTACATCTATATTTGGACTCAATTCCATTTCTTTCCATACTTCAAACAAATCAGGATCTTTATTAAACTCAGATAATTTATTTAAATCGTTTTTGAATTCATCGACAAATTTTTGCAATTTATCAAATCTAAATTCTTTAATAGTATTTAAAAAATCCTCTGGTATTTCATCTATCCATTTGTGTACTTCTGTTGGTAAATCTCTTTTTAATATATTCCTTGCAATATATGTATGATCTTTATATAAAACTTCTATTATTTCAACTGTAGTAAATTTATCATTAATATAAGCAGCATCGTATTTGGCTCCGTTTTGAAGATCAACAACTTCCCACTCTCTATTAGAAATTCTTCTAGCATTAAATGCGTGATGAGATGTATAATCTTCAATATAGTCATCTTTGTATCTTCCTATTAAAATTACACTCTCCTGCTCAATATCATCTAACTTCGACAATAAGTCTTCATGATTTAAAGCTGTATGAGATTTAATATTATCAAACCCCCAAATTTCTTTAGCTAACCCTAAAATTTCATCTGGACTAACACCATCATGATATTTTTTTGCTACCTTTTCAATAAGTTCATTACATCCTTTAGTAAATTCATTTTGAAATTTAACTGCACAAGTAAAACAGTTATGCCCAAGACCTTTTGGATTATATTTTTCTTTTAGTTTTAGTAAATCTTCAACTTGTAGTTTAATAATATCTTCTCTTAAACCTCCAACTATGTGAGCATAAATATTACCATCTTCTAAATTTTTGACAATCTTGATATCATTCACTCCCATTGCCCCAGAAGAAGTTTTAACTAAAACATTATTAATTGTAGCTAAATCCTCTGTATTACTTATACTAGCAGTAGAAGGTAATAGTTTATTAGTTGTAAATACTGCTTTTTTATTTATATCTAACTCAAGTATTCCTAAATTAACATCTGAACCAGTTCCTTTATAAATCAAAGATGATTTAAAATCTGTTCCTGTTTCAGTTATATCTATTATTGTAGGTGACTTTTTATTAAATTCAGTAACTAACTTTGTTCTAAATTTTAAAAGTGTACGATATTTAATTTGTTTAGTTAAATTATCTAATCCTAAAGGGTTTTTATACTTAAGTACATAAAGTAACTCATCTATAGCTGTAATTACTTTAGCTTTGTCTTCCAGATTACCCAAAGAATGAAAAGCAATTACGGCAGATTCTAAATTATCAGGATTTAAGAACACCCTGTTCTGTTTAATTGCACCAACAACATTATCTACAGTATTTATAAATCCTTTTCCTAATTTACCTATACCAACTATGGCCTCTGGTAATTGAGCTATATCTTTTAAACTGTAAATACCAAAAACTGCATCCCAATATGCTAAGAACTCTTGTTTTCCTGAGTCTTTTAAACTCTGTCTATTCAAGGTTACGAACATATCAACAACGTTTAAACCAACTTCTAAATAAACTATTACAGGAGATAAACTAGCTCCAAATGTATAAGGAGCAGACGCTATAGCTAAAATATTTCCTATTATTCTAGCCACTGCCATTTTTTGATCATCATCAACACTATCATCTAACCAATGAATAAATAGAGCCGGGACTTTAAGTCCTGTACCTTTAGTAAATTTATGGTTCTCATAGGAACTATCTTCTCTAAAATGTACATAAACATATTCTAAAGGCGCATAAGTATCGTCTATTATTGTATGACCATACCTTTTAAACTTGAGATTAATATTACTGTCATTATCAAAAGTTGTATTAAAATAATACTCTGAAGATTCTTCAGAAAAACCTCGAATCCATTCTGCTCTAATATAAGGTATATAATTATGCTCTTTTTTTATAGGAGGTATAGTTTTAGCTGTAAATTGGTTACCGTAGGTATAATCTATCTCGGCATACTCTTTGAAGGCTTCTTCATTGATTCCAGAACTATTACTCAACTTGACATTCCATGAACAAATTGTAAATACAAAATTTGCTAATTCTTCAACTTTAATAAAATTGTCAAGAACAAAAAAAGCGTTTCTTAATACTTCAGGTTTTGACTCTAAAAACTTAATTATTTCAGCTTGATCTATTGATCTATCTTCTAAACCTGATATTATACTTGCAAAAACTTTTTCTGTTTTATTACCTAAATCATCTAATTTACTTGTTGTTAATTTCTCAAGAATTTGAGTTCTGTGTTTTACTCTATCTGAATCTTTTTGATTAACTAAATCAATATAAGTTTTTAAAAATGATGTTATATGTTTCTCTCTTAATTTATAAATAAGCTCCCAGAAATTTTTATAGTTATCCTTAACTAAAAAATCTAAAACAAAATTCTTTTCATCTTTTATAACAAACTTTAATAATTTAATTATCTGTTCTTCAAATTCATTATCTGCTGTGGTTGTTATATCTCCGTTATCTTCTCCATAATCTGTAAAAGTACCGTTAGCAAAAGAAAGTAAATCTAAAGCTTTTATTCTTTGATCTTTAGATAAATACTGTTTGTACTGATCTGTTGTTAACTCTTTTAATATTTGATTTATCCTAACTGACTCTACAGTCTTTAATGTTGTAGTATTTAGATCTGTATTCTCAAGTAATACATATAACTCCTGTAAAACATCAAGTTTCTTTTTATTAAAAAAGTTAATTAAATCAACATATGTATCCTTTAATTTATTAATATCAAAATCTTTAAAAATTTCTGTATACTCTCTATTACTTCCATACTTATTAGAAAAATATGTTTTAAATAACTCTGGTTGAGCATTATTCAAAACTGCATATTTGACTAGAATTGCGTGTTTATTTGTCCAACTATGGTCTTTTAAAATAGGATTAACATATCTTGCTTGTAATTCATACTGTGAACTAAAAGGTCCTCCCTTATATTCATATGACTTAGAAGGATTAGGATTTGACCTATAACTACTAAAAAAACTTGATATACTAGAATAATCATCTAAAAAATTAAAAGTCACTGATTTACCTATATCTGGTGAAAAAGTTAAATCTGCTCTTGGTATTTTAATTAATTGATAACCTGATTTTATTGTACCTCCTAATCCATAAGGGTCATTAGTTGTAGTAGTATAATGAGGTATTAAAGCAATAACCTTATTATCAATTAATTTATTATAATTATTTTCATCAGTTTTTTTCCCATAATAGTGACCATCCTTAATAGATTTAAACCCTTTATAAACAAAAGTTAAATCCTCTTTTGTTATTTCTTTAAAATCATCATTTCTTTCAACTTCAGCTTTAAAAGTTATATCATTAACAGTAAATCTTATTAATGCTCCTGCTGGATAATCAATGAACTTATCGAAATTATCTAACCCTGTACTGAACCAAAAATCTTTAGCTTCCTCAGGAATGGTAATATAACTTCCATTTAATGTCATGAATGTATACGAACCATCTGAGTTTTTAAATTCTTTAGGTATACTACTTACTACGGTACTCTGTCCATCTTCATCATCTTGGAACCAGTAAATTTGAATTCCAGGAGCATGCATTTTTTTCCAATTTAAATGATTTAATACTGTTCCATCAGCATTATCCATTAAAAAATCTGTAGCTCCTTCTGGTGTACCAAACTCTTCCCATGGATGTTCTAAACCAAAAATACCGTGACCTAATTCATGAGCCAATGTTTTAGCACGCATCTTATCATCTCTAACATTAGCATCAAACACGAAACCAAATTGACGCTTTAAAGGCATAAATCCTTTAACATCACTTTTGTTTGTTGAAATATCAGTAACTAAAACATAATATGACTTCTTATTATAAAATGTTTGTCGTTTAATATAGTTATTGAAAAACTTCTCACTACTAGTGTAATTAGACAACATATTACTATCGCCAACTTCTATTTGACTGTTTTTATCCCAATCATAAATTTGATCAAGTGATATATTATCAACAAACTGGATATTTAATCTTACACCCGATTTACTATATATTTCTGTTACTTCAGTTTTTAATTTACTTAACTTATCTTTTATTTCAGATTCTGAACCGCCCTTAAAAACAGGAACCAATGTTACATTAATAGGCTCTAACTTATCTGAAGCCAAATGTGTCACTAACAAACTTCCTGCAATATCAAATTTCTTTGGATCTTCTTTAGATCGAATCACCGCAACGATTTCTTCATCTGCATAATCGAACTTACGTTCTAATTCTAAATCTGCAGTATTAGTAGCATCATCCCAACGAAGTATATTTACCTTAGCTCCTTCTTTTGTTTTGAAAATAATACTATCTCTCTTAATAGAACTATCTGTAATTTCAACTTTAGCTTGAATAATATCTTTCCCTTTATTATCGGAAATTGCTTTATAACCAATATGATATTTACCACCATCATATGCTAAAGATTTATAATGCTCATCTAGCTTTTCATAAGATCCTTCTGGTTTTTTATCAAAATGATAAAATCCAGATCTTTTAAAATATACAACTACTCCTTTTGCTGTAATTGCATTGTATTCTCCATCTGAATCTACTCCGTTAGTTGTAGCATCTGTTACTGCTCCACCTTCTGCACCTTCTCCTTTTGTTATTTTTCCATCTTCACCATAAGACCAAACATCTCCATTGGCATCTGTAACAGTAACATCTGTATTACCAGGTATTATAGCTTCTTGAGGATCACCATTTTCATCAACTCCGGTTACAACTAACGCTCCATTTTCATCAATGGTAATTTCAGTAATTACAAAATCAACTTTAACTCCATCTTTATCTGTAGAATCTCCACCAATTGCTTCTGCAATATCAATATTAACATCTACCGTCATAGAAGCTCCTTCTCCAAATTTAGGATCGTAAAGCGTTACTATCTCTCCTTCTGCTAATAGATTAGAAGAATTAACTAAAATTCCATTGAAAGTAACTGCAAACTTTGCAAAATTTAAATATGGAATAGAAACAAAACCATTTCCTGAAATTACTCCACTAGATTGACTCGTAATATTTGTTAGAGTCACTTTAAAATCTCCAGCAGTAATTTGATCTCCGATATATAAACCTGGGTGTGGTTCTCTATTTGAAATTGCAATCGCATCTGGAACAATACCACAATTGTAATTAGCATCTTCATTAGTCACCATATCTGTAGTGATATACTGAGGTTCTGAATAGTTACTGTATTGATACGTACATTTTCCCTTTATTTTATACTCATACGTAACACCAGCTTTTAAATTCCAAATTGTTGCCCAACTACTATTGGTTTTCTTTGTAAACCAATGTGCATCTGGATTATCTGCTTCTCGATAAGCAATAATATATTCTGAATGTACTGTAGGATCTTGATCCCAGAACACATTTATCTTTGAGGTTCCTTTTGCTTCTGCACTTACATTCTCAGGAACTAAACAAGGAGCTGTTCTTGAAAACCAAAAAATTTCACTGAATCCTTGATTTTTAAACAATCCTATTTCTTCTAATCCTTGTAAAGCTTTTGCTTTTACTCGCCAAGCATATTTTTTACCCGGTAATAATTGCGGTTTGTCTGGTCCGTAAATTAAGGTTGTTCTTCTTGTAGTTTCCTCATAAATAGGTACTTGAGATAAAAATGCTGTTTGTGGATTTACATTATTATCCCAAATCTCTACTAAACTAAATTCATATTCAACATTACTAACATTAATGTGACGTGGTGTCCATTGAAAAGCAATATTTTCAAAATCAGTTGGTTCTATATTAGTACCATTCTGGGGAAAATTTAGAATAGGTGGTTCATTTTTGAATATGAAAACTGTAGCACATTGTTTAGCGGAAAGCTTGGCTCCTGAAGCAAAATCATAAACTTCAAAACAGAAATTATAACTTCCTTCTGGAATTGGTCTTCCGTAAACTACAGAACTAATCCCTTGAATATTCTCTAGTTTATAATAAGGTGCTAATTGTGTATTTGTTAATGTTAATGGAATTCCTCCTTCAATAAAAAGAGGTTCAGATCCAAGAACAAAATCTTTGCTAGTGAAATTTATATTTCCACCTTCAAAATATGTTTTTAAACGAATTTGACGACTTGCAACAGTTAAGTCATTTAAAAATATTTGAACTGTTACTGGGCTGTTTAAACTTGTTTCATCTGCATAGTTATAAAAGTTAACTGGTGCAGGTGCGCTTACTCTTGGTACAATTCTTACAGGAAATTGTTGAGCAAATGTTAGTTCTAACAGAAAAAATAAGGCAAATAAAAAGCGTAGCTCTTTTTTCATACAATTAAGGGATTACTATTAATTTGTGTCCATATACTTTAACTCATACTGATCTTTATCAATATGACTTTCTGATTCCTTAGCAAAAAAATCGACAATTAATGCTTCCAAATATAATTTTATTTTTTGTTTTTTTTCTTTCATTTTTAACATTTTAAAAATTTTGGATGCGTGTTTATTTCTGAAATCTTTGATTAAGGTTTTATTTTCTTCTAAAGTTTTGAAGGAATCAATTTGTCCTAATTCCGATAAAATCCATCGGTGTACTAAGAGTTTTTTATGAGACTTATTTAAAACTTTATCCATGTGTTTATATTCTTTTTGAATTTCTTTAGGATAAGAAACTATATCTTTTTCACTTTTATTCCATAACGTATGTTTCACTATCTCTTTTTTATTCTGAACAAATTGTTTTTCTATAGCATAATCTGTTCGTTCTGCACTTCTATATACATCTCCAATAGCTAAGAATAACAGCTTGTTGAACTCGCGCATATTTTCTTTAGTATTATATAAATCACTTAGCAATTGTATTGCTTTGATTTTATAAGCTTTATTGTTTTCTTCTTGTGCTATTTCTGCTTTTTCTTTTTTCAACTCTTCCATTATATTATCTGGAGTTGTTTCAAAAAGTGGTGAATTTATTAACGTTGTTATTTGATAATCTACTTCAGGAATAGTTCCATTGTATAAAGAATCTCTAAACTTAAATCGAATTGGTTTTTTAACTCTTTTCTTCTTTACTTTTTTCTCCTTTTTAGCTTTTACTTTCTTCGTTTTTGGCTTTCTTTTTCTCTTTCTAAACCTAATATCTTTAGAATTAAATAAACCAAAACTATAATTGTAACCGAATGTTAATGTGAAGTTTTTACTCGAAGCACTTGAAATGCTATTTCTAAATTGAAATAAAGCATTTAAACTAAAATTATGTTGCTTTTTATACACATATCTTCCACCTAGCCTTAAGTTAGCTACCTGACCTTGACGCTCTCCATTGGTTAATGTTTCGTTATAACTAACTGCGCTATTTACTTTTAATGTCTTTTCAAAAAATCCTTTTGTTGCACTTACAGTAGGCCCAAGAATTAAAGTGTTAGATTCTGCTAATTGACTTAAACTGGTATTAATTGCTCCAGATACCGATAAATCTGTTTCTGGATAAGTTAAAGTATAAGCTGTGTTAGCATTATAAAAAGCAGAATTATCTTCTTCTCTTATTTCATCTGCTATTTTATTTACCGCATCTTGATACGATAAATTAAAGTTTAAATTTTGTTTGATACTTGGCGTATCTTCTAAATTATAATTTACATTCAGGTTTGCATTCTGAGAAATCTGTGTAATATTATCTTGATCGAGCTGTTCTTCTATTTGATTTACTCCATTAATAAAATCGAATTGATCTTTAATATTTGTAAATGACTGAAAGTTAGAATAACTACCTGTTAGGTTTAATTTATCACTAGCATTATACGCTGCATTAAAAGACATTACTAATCTATTTAACTGACTAGCTTTAGTATCATCTAAATCATCTTTTTGTAAACCGGCATTCATACTTAAAGCTAGTCGATCGTTAAAAATCGTTTGTGAAGCATTAACCGTAATATTTTCTAAATCGTTATTAAAGAAATATCCTCCGAGTGTTTTATAATTAGGATCGATACGTTCATATCCTAATCCGATTGCTCCTTTTCCTACTTGATAATTAAAGTTTAAATTAAAGGCTTTATAATATTGTGTAGTCGGATTACTATTTACCAGAAAGGAAGCAAAATGATCACTTTCACCTACTACTCTAGTATCTTCAGTTAGTGCAGATAACGCTACTTCTGCTTTAAAGTTAATTTGTTTATTAATATTAAAATCTCCATTAAAACTAATAACTGTATTGTCTTTAGGTAATATTTCTGTTTCAATTGGAATAGAATTTTCTAAAGAATTTACATCATCGCTTGCTTTAAAAAATATAAATCCTAATGTTGCAAAATCAAACTTATATGAAGTATTAAAACCATAACCAATTCGTTTGTAATTAGCTTCGCCATTAATGTTTTCTTCATCAAATTCTCGTTCTTTTAGTAAACGACCATACATTACACTTACTTTGAATTTGTCTTTTGGAGATAAATCGAAACCTAAACCAGTAAATTGATGTCCATTTAATGTATAAGGAGAAAATGTCATGCTTACATCACCAATATGGGCAGTTACCCACTTGTAACTTGGGTGCAGGCTTAACCTGTTAAATGTAAAGGGATTGTTCGTTTGGAATTTACTATTAGAATACGAAAAAGAGAATGGAACATTATACACATCACTAATATTCAGGTTTACATTTCCTGATAAAAAATATGTAAATGGTTCTCTATTTGCGTCCCCTGCGTAATAAACCGAATTTACTGCTACCCCCCCAGATAACTTAAAAAGTGGTGACTTTCCTATTTTTTCTAGGTTTTGAGATGATGAAAAAAGAGAAAAGAAAACAACTTTTAAAAATACTATTTTCTTAAAATTCAATAGACAACTAATTTCGCGCTAAAAAAAAGATTTTTTTGCTAACAAAAAAATCTTTTCTGAAGTTTCTTAAATTTATGTTAAATCAATTTTAACTATAATTTTAATATTCCTCAGTAATCGTAAGGTATTGAAGATGAATTTTATTAATCTGAAATAAGATTATTTTATTTTTAATTATTCAACTAAATTATACACTGCTACAGTACTTCCTGTATACTCTTCATAAGTGCCATCTGGTTTCATAATATCATGTGAACCAAATCCTGCATTAGGAAAAGTTAATGTTATTGTTTTTTTATCGTTCGAAATAGTACCTCTATATTCTACTTGATTATTATTTGGATTTATCAATACTAAATCATTTCCTGTAATTTCATATGGTAAACCTAAAGCTCCTGCAATCGTACAACCAATTGCCTGTTTATTAACTCCATTAGTATCTGTTAAAACAGATAAACTAATACCACTTGTGTATGGATGAGTAACAATTCCTTCTTCATCAACCATGAAAGGATAAAAACCACATGGATTTCCTTCTTTAAAAACATCTGTAGAAAATATTCCATCTTCATTTAAATCTATTGGAATTTCAAAATCATAACTAATCATTTCATATCTTAAACCATTTAAAGAAGTATTATCTACTCGTTCTGAGGTATCATCTGAGCTACAGCTCATAAAAATTAAAAATAGTAATGCGTTAAAAAAAAATATATTTTTCATTGTAATTTTTATTAAAAATTTGATAGTGAATTATTCTACTAATTCGTAAACAGCAACAGCGCCACCTAAATATTCTTGAGAAGATCCGTCTTGTTTTAAAATATATTGCTTAAAGATTCCAGCTTTAGGAAAAGTTAAAGTAATTGATTTTTTGTCAGTTGAAATTTTACCTCTGTAAGAAATTTCATCATTATTGGGATTGATTAAAACAAGATCATCACCATCAATTTGATAAGGTAAACCTAATGCTCCTGCAATACCACAAGTAAAGATTTGTTTTTTAACTCCATTAATATCGGTTTCAATTTCAAGTGAGATACCGCTTGTGTAAGGATGAGTTACTACTCCTTCATTATTAACCTTAAATGGATAAAATCCACAAGGATTACCTTCTACAATTAAATCGGTAGAAAATGTTCCATCATTATTGATATCAACAGGAATATCAATATTAAAACTTATCATTTTAAACTGTAAACCATTTAAAGATGAATCATCTATACGTTCTACTGTATCATCTGATGAGCTACAGCTTATAAAAATAAAAAATAGTAATGCGTTGAATAGTATTGTTTTTTTCATTTTAGAATTATTTGGATAGTAATTTTACTTTAAAGATATATTACTTTTTATAAAACACAAAAAAACCAAGTTAAAACTCAAAAAATCAACCTATTTAACACAAAAAAAACCGCTGAAATTATTCAACGGTTATAAAAATATTATGTAGTTTTTTTTATCTTCTACTGTAGTTTGGTGCTTCTTTTGTAATTGTAACATCATGTGGATGACTTTCATTAATACCACTTGATGTAATTCTTACAAACTTTCCATTTTCTTTTAAAGTCTCTATATCTTTAGCTCCACTATATCCCATTCCTGCACGTAAACCTCCAACAAATTGGTGGATACTTTCATATAATTCTCCTTTATAAGGAACTCGTCCAACGATTCCTTCTGGAACTAATTTTTTAATATCATCTTCAACATCTTGGAAATAACGATCTTTAGAACCTTTTTTCATAGCTTCTACCGATCCCATTCCTCTATATGTTTTAAACTTTCTTCCATCAAAAATTATAGTTTCACCTGGACTTTCTTTAGTTCCTGCTAATAAAGAACCTAACATTACACAGTCTGCTCCAGCTGCAATAGCTTTTGGAATATCACCTGTATAACGAATCCCTCCGTCTGCAATTACTGGAACTCCAGAACCTTTTATTGCTGCAGCAACTTCTAATACGGCAGAAAACTGAGGAAATCCTACACCAGCCACAACCCTTGTTGTACAAATAGAACCTGGACCAATACCTACTTTTACTGCATCTGCTCCTGCTTCAACTAAATATTTTGCTGCTTCAGGAGTTGCAATATTCCCTACTACAACATCTAAATTAGGAAACTTAGCTTTTACTTCTTTTAATACAGAAACCACACCTTTTGTATGACCGTGAGCCGTATCGATAATTACTGCATCTACGCCTGCATTTACTAAAGCTTCAGCTCTATCAACAGCATCACCTGTAACACCTAAAGCAGCCGCTACACGTAATCTTCCTAAACTGTCTTTATTGGCAATTGGTTTTTGAGTCGTTTTAGTAATATCTCGGAAAGTAATTAAACCAACTAAAATATCATCGTCATTTACAACTGGTAACTTCTCTATTTTATTTTCTTGTAAAATAATTTCTGCTTCTTGAAGTGAAGTTCCTTCAGCAACAGTAATTAAGTTTTCAGAAGTCATTACTTCTGTAATTGGTCTGTCATTATTCTTTTCGAAACGTAAATCTCTATTGGTAACAATACCAACTAGCTTTTTACTTTCATCAACAACAGGAATACCACCAATTTTATGTTCTTTCATTGCTGATTTAGCATCCAAAACAATAGCATCAAGAGATAAAGTAATTGGATCAATGATCATTCCGCTCTCTGCTCTCTTCACCTTTCTAACTTCTTGAGCTTGTTGCTCTATAGTCATGTTCTTGTGTAAAACTCCAATTCCACCTTCTCTTGCCATAGCAATAGCCATAGCGCTTTCAGTTACTGTGTCCATAGCAGCAGAAACTACTGGCACATTAATAGTAATATTTCTAGTAAACTTTGTTTGGATATTTACTTCTCTAGGAAGTACTTCTGAGTATGCAGGAACTAATAAAACATCATCATATGTTAAACCTTCGCCTACAAATTTATTTTGGTGAGCATTCATGTGCAATCAATAATTATCTTGTCAATTAATTGCATGCAAATATACTACTTTTATTGTAACTTTTAGTTTATCTTAATGTTAATGATTTCAATTCCTTTTTTGAGAATTGATTATAAAACGCTTATTCTCGATATTCATACACTTAAGGTATAAAGAAAATTTGTAGCCTAATAAAAAGATAACTTCGTTAATGTTAAAACACTGAATTCACTATTTCAGTTTACAATTATTAACTAACCCGAAAACCAAAAAACTTTTTATGGCTACTTTGAAAGAACCAAAATCATTATTAGAAACTACATACCTTGCTAAAGGAACTATAGGAAATGTAGGAATGCCAGGAGCTCCTATTGCTCATTTCTCTTTAGTTGTATCTACTGAAGAAGATACAGTATCTGGAATTGTAGAAATTACTCAAGCTATAGATAGACCTACGATAAAATTAAATGTTGCTGGAAGATTACGTCATACAGGATATGGTAAGATTACACAAATTATTGATTTAAAAGGTGAATATGTTGTTTCTATGCCACCGCCTGCTATTGGAAGTTACATAGAACAATTTGAAGCGTATTTAGATGTTGATAGTAGTTGGAATGGAACAGGTGGTTTCTCTTTTGGATTTCAAAAGCAGAATAATGTTCCTGTTAAATCAGCAAATTAAAAAAATATAATTTAGGGGATTATAAATTTTAAGGTGATACTTCGAAGATATTAACTTCTTTGTATTACCTTATTTTTATCTAAAAATTGTATTGTCTCTTATAAATGCGTTCTTATAGCGTTCACTAAAAGGAATTTTCTCTAAATTATTAAGAATAATAAGATTATCTTCTAAATATATTTCTTTAATACTCTTTACATTTACTAGATAATTTCTATGTACTTGCCTGAAATTATCATTGTTAAGCATTTCTTTTAACTTTACTAAAGATAACTTCACTAAATATCTTCCTTCGCTACATTGAAGGTTACAATATTTTTCTTTAACATCAATAAAGTTTATAGAATCTACATCTACTTTTACAACACTTCTTTTATGCTTTATGAACAGATATTTTGGACTTAACACACCACTATCATCTCCAAAACTGATACTATTATTTTGTTGGTAACAAGATTCTATAGCTAATTCTAGAGAGTATAATAATTCTAATTTATTATACGGTTTTAGTAAATAAACTAAAGGATTAGTAAGTTTGGCTTCATCGAAAACAGCTCTACTTTGCATACTTGTTAAAAATAAAAACGGTACATCTATTCCTTCTTTATTTAAACGCTGAGCAAATTCAATTCCTTCAGGTTTACCATCAATCATAATATCTAAAATGATAACATCAAAAAAGCGATTTTTAATTTCACTTTCAGCTTCTGCTAGATTTCTAACTCTAGTAATTTCATATTCATGCTGATGTAAAAAATCGATTAACTCTTGCGCTTCTTTATCTAAATCTTCTAGTAATAATAATCGAAGGTTTTTCATGTAGTAATGGTTTATAAGATAAAAGTATAAAAAAGTTAATGAAATTTAGATTTAGAAAAGGAAATAATAAAAACTATTATTCTTTTATTCGTTTACAACGGGTAATTGAATTATAACTTTTGTTCCTTTACCAACTTCACTATCAAAAGATAAAATTCCATTATTTTTTTTAACCAAAGTCTGACATAAAATAAGTCCGAGTCCTACTCCTTCTGAACGATCTATCTTATCAATACTTACACCTTTTAAAGCATTAATTTTCTCTAGTCGATCTTCTGAAATTCCAATACCTGTATCTTGAATAGATACATAGCTGTAATCTTCATTATCTATTCCAATTTCAACAGTAATTTTACCTACTCCATTCATATACTTAACTGCATTATCTAAAAGATTACGTAATACAATTTTTATAGATTCTCTATCAGCATTCACTATTGAGTTTTGAATATAATTGGTAGAAATTTCAATTGCATTAGCTTCAATCAAATTTTCATAATCATATAAGACGTGTTCAATTATTGGCTTTAAAGGATATGATTTTTGTGCAAAAACCATTTGATTACTTTGTTCTAAAGACCAATGCAATACGTTATTTAATAAATGACTCGTACTTTCTGTAACTGTAATAGCTGTATTGTTTGCTTCTTTTATTCCTTCTAAATTATTATCTGCAATATGTTTTTTTAATTGTTCATGCTGATACTTAATCGTGTTCATTGGAGAACGTAAATCGTGAGATACAATAGAAAATAAATAGTTTTTTGTTTTGTTGGCAATGGCTAAATCTTCTTTTTGTTGAATGATTAAAGTATTCTGTTTTTTTAATTTAGAATAAAAGAACCCCAACGCACCTATAAACAACAATAAACCAGAAGCTCCAAAAAGCAGTCCGCGTTGGACTACTTCTTTTTGCTTTATTTTACTTTCTTGTATTGCGATCTCTTTATCTTTTTGAGCGACTGTTAACTTTTTATCTCGATCAGCTAACTCAATAATACGATCACGGTTCCAGATAGAGTCTTTCCATTTAATAAACTCTCTGTAATAATCTACACTCTCTTTATAACGTTTACGATTACGTTCTATAACCGCCATATTTTGAGCTGAATTTTGCTTAAGCTCAATATCAGAATATTTTTTTGCTAAATTATAAGCCTCTTCAAATAAAGGTATAGCTTCAGTATCTAAATATTGTTCATAATATGCATTTGCTAAATCCATTTTAGACCTTATGATTGCTGTTGTATCGCTTTTATTCAACATTTCTTCTTTCTTAGAAAAAAAGTATTTAGCATTATCATAATCTTTAATATGCAAATAGCAAAGGGCTAAATTATGTAACATTCTTTCCTTTGTAGTACTATCAGAATTATTATTAATACTTAACCAATCTGATATATAAAAAATAGCCTCATTATAATTAGACATATTTAAATGTATGTTACCTAACATATATTTTTTCAATATACCATAATTATCATTATCAGAAACTTTATTAAAATTATATAAAGACTTCTTATACATCCCTTTATAAAAAGCACTTACACCTTGAAGACAATTCAAAAAATTTTTTTCTTTATCTTTTTCAGCTATCAATAATGCTTTAGAACTATATGCATAACATGAATCAAACTGATTCTTCTTATAAAAATTAAGAGCTACACATAAACTCTCAATATTAGATTCATTACATATAACTTTACCTAATGTATATATATTATCTTTTTTATCTTTAACGTCTTGAGAAAAAACAAAAGTTACAGAAAGATATAAAACTAAAAAAACTTTTATTTTTTTCATACTACAAAGTAGGCTTAACTGGCTTTGCTGGTGTAGTTACTGTTCCTCTACTTAATTCTGGATCTAAATCTCCTTGTGCTAAAAATAGTACCTCAAAACTACTGTTATCATCTATTGTATAATTGAATTCTAAAGCATACAGTTTACATTCATAAGAAGAAGCTCCTTGTGCGTCAAAATCATAACAAACTGCAAAAGAACGCGATGTAAACTGAGTACTTGTAGATTGAACAAGATCTGCTGTTTGGATATCTTCGAAATTTGCCAAAACAACAGTAGCACTTTCAGATGTTCCAACTAAAGGAACTGCTTGTGTTGGGGTGTAGCCTGAATAGTTTCCTTTACAAAAATCTGCTACTGACTTTGGAACTAAAGTTCCTGTTGGAATATAACATAAAGCGTAAACAGAATAATTGTTGTTACCGTTATTAAAAACAGTTACTGCGGGATAATTTGAATTTGGATTGTAATTTACTGTAGTGTTTAAATCTGTTAACACTGGGTCTGCTCCTATTGTAATAGATGCCATAGTTTTTTTAAATTGTTTGATTAGAAAGACTAAATCTACAATAAAATTTGAAGAAAAAGCAATTTTTTCATTAATCTAATCAAAACAAAATAATAATATAACGTAAACTAAAGGATACTCATAAATTATTAGGAGATTTTATCGTATTTACTCTGCCAAATGTATTTATTAAAGTTTTTTCCTAAAGAAACTCCCCATAATAAACTTAACCCTACAGACCCTTTAAAATAGAATAAAAGCGAAACGATAAAATAACTAATTGAAGAATGTTCTCTAAAAAAGAAAGTATGCGTAGCTAATGAGAAAATAAAACACAAAGCTAATAGTGTAAAAATGAAATTATCTAAGTCTTTAACAAACCAAAATTTAAGTTTTCTGAGTGAATGCAAATCATTACCCCATTTATGAATTAAATAGTAATAACCATTTCCCATAGGTGCAAAAAGCATTGGATCATCTGCCTTTTTTAATCTAAATAAAACAGAGGGAGCAATTATTTTAAAACCTTCTAGATTTGTATTATGTGTTTTCTCTAATTCGTGTATTTTAGTAATTGCCTCTTCAGGAAAGTCTCCTTTAAAAAAACTCGTATCAAGAAAACGAAGTCGATAATCAATACATATTTTTCGTATTTGCTCTATATGAAAAATAGCATTAGAATCAACAAAATCAATATCAAAACGATTTACGCTTTCAATATCACTTTCTTCTTTTAATTTATCTTTTGTAGCTGTTCTGGCTGCATCTAAATCAGAGAAAATTTCTTCTATCCAAAAATCTATAGAAGAATTCTTAAGTTCTTTATTTCTTAATTTAAGTAATTTTTCTTGTAAATTAACCGGATGTAACATAATAACTATCTATTTACCATAAAAATACAACAAAAAAACCAGTGTAAAATCACCCTGGTTTTTTCAATTTTATTTAGAAGTATTCTAAATAATTTTTAGAAATTAAATTGTAGTGTCGTATACCAATTTCTTGGTGCAGAAGGAATGATTCCTGGCCCTGGATACCCTGTTGCTCTTCTTGTAAAATATACTTCATTTAAAGCGTTATTTACACCTACTTCTAATTTTAAAAATTTATATGTATATGAAGCTGAAAGATCTAAAATACTATATGCAGGAATTGGCCCACGAACAGCATTAGAATTATCTGGTGTAGCAGAGTTATTTGCATCGTTAAATTGTTCTGATAAATATGAATATTGTACACTTGTTGTAAAGTCTTTATATCCAAACTTCAATCCCGTTTTTAAGTTTACGTCTGGCACAAATTCTACTTTGTTTCCTTCAATGTTATTTTCTCTTGAAGCAGTATATTCAGAATTAATAAAAGAAGTATTTATAAATGTATTTAAACTATAATCATTTGATAAACTAAATACTTTTTTAAGATTAACATCTAATAAAGATTCTACACCTATAATTCTTGCTTCCCCAACATTTGTTCTTAACTGACCAACAGTATTTAAAGGTGGAATTGTAGTTGTAAAATCTCCTATTCTATTATTGTAAAATAAAGCGAAACTACTTAAATCGTAAGAAATGAATCGATTTAAGTTTCCTCGAATACCTAAATCTATTGTGAAACCTTTTTCGTCTTCTAAATTTGGATCTACTGCATTAGACGGGTTTACAATGTTTACATCGGAAAAAGTAATAGAACGATAATTTTGAGAAACATTACCGTAAAACTCTAGAGCATCATTCGGTTTATAACTTAAACCTAAACCTAATAATACAAATGAGCGGCTTTTAGTAAGATTATCTGATTCTTCTACTGTTCCGATTGGATTTCCAGCAGCATCTGTATTTACACGTCTTCTAAAACCATCACTTCCTGTATTAATGTATTCGAAACGAAAACCTGGAGTAATAGAAAATTGATCACTCACATAAAAAATATTCTCTCCGAAAACAGCTATATTTTCATTCGGATTCTCAAAGTTTGATTGAAACGTGAAATTCGGAAATTGATCTAAAGCTGAACTAAAATCCGCATCACTTCCGTCTGTTCCTGGACCTTGAATAGATGTATTATCTGCTTTATAATATTTAGCTCCTAATAAGTAAGTTGCTTTCTTTCCAAATAAAGTATATCGATCTAAAAAGCGAGCTTCAAAACCAAAATTATTAAAATCACTACTCAGCAATTCTCTAGCTTCTAAATTGTCAGGTAAATCAACTCTCCTATCCCTAAAACCTATGGCTTTTCTCGAAGCATTTAAACCAAAGAAACTGAATGTAAGTTTTGTGTTTGTAGAAAAATCATAAGTATATTTTAGGTTATATAAAAACCAATCTACATTAAACCAATTTCTTTCTCTATTACTTTGAAAAGGATCTTCAGCAAACATTCTGTCCGTTAAACCACCAGCTTGTTGTGATAAATAAGTTAAATAGGTTACTTCACCTTCTATCTTAGATTTATCAGAAATTTGATATCCTAAATGAGCGAAAATATTTTTTGAATTAAATCCTGAATTTGGCCTGAATCCATCTCCTTGTTTGTAATTATAAAAAGCATAATAACTTAATTTATCTGATGTACCTCCAACACTGGTAAAATTTGTAAATAAATTAAAACTCCCTAGTGTACTTCTTGAAACAATTTCGAAAGGTTTATTTGGATTTGGTTTCTTCATTACAAAGTTGATTAATCCACCAAATTGAGTTCCATATTGTAAAGAAGCGGCTCCACGAATAACTTGTATTTCTTGAACTCCTTCTGCTGCTGGTGAATAATAACTTTCTGGATATCCTAAAACGTCTGCACTAATATCATAACCATTCTGACGTGTATTAAAGTTTGAAGTTCTATTTGGGTCTAAACCACGACCACCAACATTTAATTGCAAACCAGCATCATCATTTTCAAAAATATTTAAACCCGCGACTTGGTTATACAATTGTCTGGCATTATTTGTTGCTAAATTTGCTGTTGATTCTGTAACTAAAATAACCTCTGTCTTTTTTCCTGCATAAATAGCTGTACCCTCAACATCTTTTAGTCTTTTTAGTTCAAAAGCTTTTCTCTTTTTAGCTGTAATTTCCACTTCTGATAATTCTTCAGAAAAAGAAGCTAGAGTAATATTTACATTCTCGTTTGCTATTAATTTTTTCTCTAAAAGTTCATATTCATCTAAGTAGAAAATAACTTGAATTTGAGTTTTATTCGACGTAAACTCAAACACTCCTTTGTTATTAGTTTCTGTTAGTACGTTTCCTGAACTATCTAAAATCTGTACTTTTTGTAAAGCTTTTTTATTCTCATTTGTAACCGTTCCTTTGTAGCGCTGTTGCCCAAATGCGCATACTGAAACTAGAAATACTATAATAAAACAACTATAATCCTTTAATCTTAATCTCATTTGTAAAAGGTAAAATCCAATATTTATGTTTGAAACTGTTTTTTTCTTTATATAAATCAACTTTAGCATCTATAAAACGTTCGCTTGAACGTCCGTTTAATGCCACATAAGAGTCTGCATATACTTCAACATTCTTGTGCCCTTGTTGCGTAAAATGATCTCCTAAAAAGTGAGCATATTCTATAATAAAATCAGGTTGAAAACTCATTTGTTTTTCCTGAAAAGAGGTTAAAAAATCGGTATTGTCAACGTAAAAGAATTGCTTGGTTTTTCCATCAACAATTTTAAATGTGGTGTATCCTGCTTTTTCCATCAACATTACACGCCAAGAGAATCGATATCCTTGTTCTGTCCAAAACAATTCTCCAGGATACAATAAATATCTCCATGGCAATAAAAGTTGTAAAACTAAAAATACACTAACAATCTTCAATGTAAATGCTCTTCTATATTGAAAAGTATCTATTACTTCTATGTTATCTGTTTTTAATTTTAGCTTACTTTTTATAAAAGCAATTATTTTTTCGTGAAAAGATCCGCTAAAGAATATTAGTGTAGCAACGATCATTATGTACGGAAACATTCCTATCGGAAATAAAACCCTTGTAAACACATGAAAAACAACAACTAAGAAAAACCCAATGGTTCTTGTTCTTTTAAATAATAATAAAAAAGGGATAGCCAAATCATAAATAGCTCCACTCCAACTCATAGCGAAATGAAACCATTCTTGTTGCATTAGATTATTTCCAATTAAAGGCAAGTCGTATTTAGAAGGTAACCATATTTTCAAAGGTTGTGCCCTAAACAACCAATCGGAATTTAATTTAGCTAAACCAGCATAAAAATATACAATTCCTAAAAGGAGTTTAATACTATCGATTGTCCAATTCGGTATTGTTTTGTATGATTTTTTATTGAAATAATTATCTAATGAAAAAGTTGCATTTGCAGGTAAAAAAATAAGTAGAAAACTAAGAATACTTACAAAATAATAATGGTTAAGATAAGTTGTCTTATCCATTAATTCGATATAAGTAAAACTTAAAAAGAAAGTTATTATTGACAATCTATACTTACAACCTACAGCAACGAATAATGCTGATATTCCGCAAATAATGAAAAGAAGATAAGTATAACTTCCTAACGGTTTAATCGAGCTGAAACCATAAAAAGAAAAGAAAAACTTAGGTTGTATATATAATTTTTCTATCCATCCATGATACCAAAACCTAATGATACTTAAACACATTAACAACCCGAAAAACAATCGGAAAGTTGCCAAAGGAGCTGCACTAGTCTTTTTTAATATGTAATTATTTAAAGTCAATCTGTTATACACAAAAAACTGCCTGAGTTAACAGACAGCTTTTAATATTATACTTAATAAATTATATTTTTAATCTCCATCAGCATCAACAAAGTCAACACTTACATTAAATGCCTGTAACATATCTACTTTTAGCAGTACAACTGCTTTTTGTAATTCGTCATATGCTTTTAACATTTCTGTATTATTAGAACTTACTTGATTGAAAAAATTATCATCTAAAGTTTCAATTTGTGCTTTTGCTAAATCGAATTGATTTTCTATATCTGTAGCCAACGTTGATTTATTTAAACTAACTAAATAAGATTTAAAACTAGCTCCATTTGTACCAATAAAACCATTTCCAGAAAAAACATCTTGTACAGATTTTAGTCCTTGTAAAGCGAATTTTTTAGAAAGGTCTTTCTTATAAAAAGCTTCTACTTTTTCTGGTAAAGCTGTATTAGAAAAAACTCCTCCTGGTATCCCAAATTTATTTGCTCTTAATCTTTTTTCGTAGTAAAAAATAAAGTCATTAACAAGTTTGTTAAGTGCACTAGTAGCTGTATTAGATGTACTTGAAATAAACTGTGATCTATAACTTCCTTTCCAATCAGATACAATATCACTAGCTACTGTACTCATTTTTTCTACAATGTCATTTACATATTTTTTATATCCTGCAGCGTTTGCATCAGTAGTAAATTTTTCAAGTATTGCTGTATCATCAGCTCCTATACCGTTAAATAAATAATCTAGAGCTGGTAAACCTTGAGCATCGTGATTATTAGGACTATTAAAATCGTAAGTACCACTTATAACATTACTTTCAACATCTGCAATAGTCACTGGATAAATATTAAAATGATTTACAAACTGTAGTTCTTCTGCTTTACCAATATCAAACATTGAAACACTCTGCCAAACTAGATATGTTGATTCCCAACTTGATCTAACATCATTTAATGTAGTAGCATTTGGTGTTGTTGTAAAACTAGCTGCATCTGTTTTTAATTGAGCTAGTCTAGTCTCTAAAGTTTCGAAAGCAGGTATAATTGTGTTATCTGCTAAAAAGGTTAATAAAGCTCCTCTATCGAAATTATCTGTGTTATTATTGTCTCCAGGATCTTGTGAATCATCAGAACAAGATAAAATCAACAAGAATGAAATGAATAATATGGAATATTTTTTTAACATATGATTTTTTTATTTCTATTTATTCTAAATAAAACTCTAACAAAGATAAAAAGTAGCTATGAAAATAGCTACTTTTTAAAAAATTATTTTTATTTAGAATAATTTTAATTAGCTTCCTGCTTGAGCAACAGTAAAATCAAATTTTTCAGCTATATCCTCAGAAATCTCATCTAAAGTAGCTCCTGTTACATCCCAGAAACCATTACCTGTTAATAACTTGTTTGTAAACTCACTGATTTCAGAAGTAGTAAAGTATGGTTCATTGTTTGAAGTATTACGAGTAAAGCGTAAAGATTCAATAAATCCAAAACCTTCAGATAAATCATGGAAAGCAGCAGCTTTATCTGTAGCTAAATTATTCTTTCCTTGTTGTAAATAATAAACTGCTCTAATAGCAATTACTTTAGAAACTAAATCTCTTACTATTTTAGCTTGCTCACCTCTTACTGTGTAGTTTTTTGCAACGATAGCTGCTCTACCTAATTTTAATGCATCATAAATATCTTGTGCAATTCCATTAAAATCTGCGTCATCATTAACTCTATCTAAATATTTATTTAAGAAAGAGTCATCTCCTTTTTGAGTTGAACCTGTACCAATATTAGTTAAAGGAGTAGCAGCATCTGGTGAAGTTCCGAATAAATATCCGTAAGCTTCATCCCACTTATGCTCCATAGTAGTGTAATTTTTATCAGTAGCAACAGTACCTGCATCATTATCAGCTACATTTGTTCCTTCATCTAAAACGTTAACACCTAAATAATTGTTTAACATCTGGTCAGCCATTAAAGCACCAATTAAACCTTTATTTATTGCTTGGTTCAATTCTAACCCTTTTCCATTAACGTAACGAGTTGAACCTCCTCCTGCTTCTTGAATCTTTCCTGCTACACCAGCAGCAGCGTCTGTGTTCCAATTAGGAAATACAACATCTACTTGTTCTTTAATCCAACCATCAAATTTTTCTTTGATAGCTGTAGCTTCAACAGCATTTGTAGAGAAATAATCTCTAGAAGCTGCTGTTTTACTTCTAATACTTTTATCTGAAGCATTTAAGTCTGCATCAGAGAAATCAGCATTTCCTTCTACATGAGCAAACATTGCATCTAATTGTGCTTCTGTAGCAGTTGGATCTTTTAAAGCCGAAATTAATTCTTCAGCCATTTTTATTCTTGTAGTTTGCCCAGAAAAACTTACCGTAGTATTACCACCTCTTTCAAAAACATATGTTGCTGGCGCAGTTACTGTAGGATTTGGGTCAACTGGAATACCATTGTCATTATCATCTGAACATGACACAAAAAATAAACCAGCAATTGCTAAAACTGATAAATAACCTTTATTCATTTTATTAAGACTTATTTTAAATAATTTAGCGCAAATATAATACTCAAGTCTATCTGAAAAAAATTTTATTTAGATTTATTTAAAATAAATTATTTTGATTTTAAGAATTCTACGACTGATTTTCTAACATCTACCGCTATATCACCAGTCTTAGGTTCGTAAATAGAAAGTACTTGAGGATTGGAATTCTTCAAAAAAGGAATATCATAACCTTTTAATAAATAATCTGAAGTTGCAATTGTATAAACTTTATTAGGATCTATCTTTTGTTCTTTAACTAACCAATAACCACTATCATTTCTTGCTACGTTAAAACGTTGTAAATAAGCGCCCGTGCCAGAAGCTTTATCACCAAAATCTAATACTTCTTCAAGTAATTTTCCTTTTAACTTTACTTTCAATACTGGTCCACCATAAGGCAGAACTCTAAAAATATCTACTGCATTAATGTTTCCTTCTAAAATATCATCTATACGGACAGAACCTCCATTTACAAAAGCACAATCAATAGTTTTATCACCATATGATTTGCTCATAGATTCTGCTATAATTTGCCCCATATTTGTTTGTACAGATCTGATGGGTGTATCACGTGCATCTAAAGGCTCTGAAGTTTTGTAAATGATTTCATCCGGATTATCAACTAAATCTTTAATCTTAGTATTTAATAAATTTTGCCATTTTTCAACAACTACATTTACTTTTTCATCTACAGGAAATTTATCATTTATAGTTTTTAGTTCAGATTTAAATTTTAATTCTTTAGTATTTGGATTAAACTCAAAACGATGAATATATACTGTTTTTGCATTAGCGTCAGCTTTAGCTATATAAGTATTTCCTTGTTTAACATACATATTATTATGCTCATGTCCTCCCATTATTAATGGAATATTAGGCAATAACTTTGCTATTTTTTTATCTTCTCCGATTTTAACATGTGTCAAACCTAACACAACATCTACTTTATCTTTTAATTCGTTGTAGGTTCTTTCAGCTTCTGCGTACATATCTGAATAATACACATAACTTTTAGGATTTGATGGGATACAAACACTAATAAATCCTATTTTTACTGATTTCCCTCCTACGTTATATTCTTGAATATAAGTTTCATTAACTGCTTCCTTTTTTCCTTCTATAACTTTATGAAAAAAATGATTTTTTCCATTTTCTTTATGAAAAACATTTGCGCTTAACCATTCAAAATGACTTTCATTTAATCTATTTTGTAAATCATTGTAACTTAAATCAAACTCATGATTACCAAATGCTACTAAATCAAAATTCATAGCATTCATTACTTCTACCATTTGTTTTCCTCTAACACGCTCTCCATTTACTTTCATTGTTCCTAAAAGAGAAGGATTTAAAAAATCTCCAGCTAAGACTAACATTGAATTTGGATTTTCTTTTTGTAGTTCTCTATATAAAGCTGAAACTCTAGCCATTCCTCCATATTTATTTCCTTGAATTGGTGCTATTTCATAAACATCATTCAATTGTAAAATAGTGAAATAAATATTATTAGGTTGTCTTAAAAATTTATACTCTTCTGAAGATTTTAGTGGATTTGAAGTAGATTTACAAGCAGTTATAAATACAATAAGTAGGATACTGTATTTTAAAAAAAAGTTATTAAGCTTCACAGCAATTAATTAAGAATTATTCGTATTTCTTTATATTTTTTCTGATCACTTTTCTATAGTAAACTAATTCTTCAAATTGATAGAAAAAATTGATTTTTAATTCAGACACAGTTTGAGGATCTTCTATTTTTTTTCCCAAAACAAAAGCAGTCCAACTTTCAGCTATATCTTCTTCTGGACTCTCTGCTGCATAATCTGTAATGAAGTCGTTGTAATTATCCTTATAAAGTCCGTATAGTTTTTCTAAACAGCTTTTTTGTTCTGTATAACAAAAGTTTCTTTGAATATAATCCCACTCTTTCAATAAAGTACCATCCCAAAACTCTTCAACAAATTTGTTAAGATAACTTCTCTTATTTGTTGTTCCCTCTATAGTAACATAAGGCTCATTAGGCTTTTGATTCGTCTTTTTACCAGGTGTTATTTGAGTATGATTTAAAGTTAGTAAATGGCCAAATTCATGTACTAATGTATAAATAGATTGGTTAATTCTTGTTTTGTCCTTACTAGTGAAGTCTACATCTATTGGGTCTATAACCAATTGCCATTCTGTATTTTTATCATTTAAGGCACCTAAAGCTCCAGTTTTTTCATCTTCTCCATCAGTCATTAAAACTAGTCTTTTAATATACTTTTGAGTAATTCTTTTAGGGAATATACTATAAAAGACACTCCAATTGTAGCGTGCTATACTAGTTTCTTCATCATTGCTTTCAATAAAAATTCCATTTCTAATTTCCCAAGAGCCTAAAGTCTGGCTATCTCTCCCAGGAGGATCAGCAATATGCGGCATTGAAAAACCAATTAAGAATGTTATTAAAAAACTAAACTTCATTTATAGACTAATAATTATGATTAAAAACGTCTAATACTTTATTATATGAGCTCTCAAAACTCATTGGTTTAATATTGGTTTCAACCTTATTGGCAGTAAAATAAGAAAGCATTTTTTCAGTTGGCATATTACCTGTTAAGTCATCTTTTGCCATTGGGCAACCACCATAACCTTTAATAGCACCATCAAACCTTCTACAACCTGCTTTATATGCACTGTCTATTTTCTCAAACCAAGTTGTGGGCGTGGTATGCAGATGGGCTCCGAACTCTATATTAGGGTAACTTGGGGTTAAATTTGAAAAAAGATAGTCAATAACTTTTGGGGTTGAACTACCGATCGTGTCAGACAAAGATACAATTTTAACTCCCATATTTGCAAGTTTTTCTGTCCAATTTGCAACAATTTCTACATCCCATGGATCTCCATATGGATTTCCAAATCCCATAGATAAATAGGCTACTACTTTTTTATTATTTTTTTGTGCGATATTTAAAATATCTTTCAAAATGTCTACTGATTCGGCTATAGTTTTATGCGTATTTCGCATTTGAAAGTTTTCTGATATAGAGAAAGGATATCCTAAATAATCTATTTCTTCGAAAACAGAAGCATCATTAGCTCCTCTAACATTTGCAACTATTGCTAATAATTTACTTCTTGTAGTAGATAAGTCTAATAAGTTTAACACATCTGCTGTATCTCGCATTTGCGGGATAGCTTTAGGAGAAACAAAACTCCCAAAATCAATTGTATCAAAACCAACTTTTAACAATGAGTTTATATATTTTGCTTTTACTTCTGTTGGAATAAAATGACTTTTTATTCCTTGCATTGCATCTCTTGGACACTCTATGATTTTTACTTCTTCAATCATTATGCCAAATATAAATATATTTTAATATTAATTCTTCAATCAATAGTGTTAAATAGCATCCGAAAATATTAATTATTTAATTTTAAAGAAATTTTCAAAAAAAGTGTAACAATGAAAATCTAGTTTAGTCTTTGAAGTATAATTTAGAAATTGAAAACACCAGACTTACATATTAATCAACTACTAAAACGCTGTCAGAAAAACGATTCATCTGCTCAAATGGAAATATACAAATTGTATTATAAAGCGATGTATAACTCAGCCTTTAGAATCTTAAAAGATGAATTTGAAGCAGAAGATTTGATGCAAGAAGCTTTTTTAACAGCATTTACTAAATTAAATAGTTTTAAAGGAGAAGTAACATTTGGTGCTTGGTTGAAACGAATTGTTATTAATAAGAGCTTAACTCAATTGAAAAAAAACAATAGATATCAAGAAGTTAAACTCGAGGTAATAACAAATCAACCTGAAGAACATGATAATTTGAATTATGATAATTTAAATATTAAACATGTTTTAAGTGCTATTCAAAAATTAAAAGATAATTATAGAGTTATTCTTACATTAAATTTAATTGAAGGATATGATAACGAAGAAATCATGCAGATTTTAAATTATAGTAATGAAAATGTTAGGACAACAATTTCTAGAGCGAAAAAGAAATTAAAAGAAGTTTTAAGTAAAGATATTAATAGAATTAATGTAGTATGAAAGATAAATTCGATGATTTTTTTCTTAATAACGATTTCGATATAAATGAACCTCATTCAGGACATGAAGATCGTTTTTTAAGAAAATTAAGCAGACAGCAGAAAAGTAGAAGAAGAATTTCTTGGACATGGATGAGCGCCGCAGCTTCTATTCTACTATTAGTTAGCTTTTTTCTAGGAAAATATACAACGCAAGAAAATCAAGTGCATTCTATTTTTCCTGAAATGGCAGAAACAGAAACATTTTTTGTGAACACTATAGCACAAGAATTAACAGAAATAGAAAAATATAGAAACATAGAAACTGAATCTATTATTGAAGATGCTTTAGATCAAATAGAAGAGTTGGAAGATCAGTTTCAAAATTTCAAAAAAGATCTTAAAGTAATTGGTAATGAAAAACAAATCATTAAAGGAATGATTAATAATTACCAGCAACGTTTACAAATTTTAGAACACCTCTTATTTCAATTAGAATACATTAAAAACCCTAACAAACAAAACGACAACAACAATGAGTTTATATAAAAGAACACTAATTATACTTTTTTTGGCTCCTACTCTAGTATTTGCCAATACAATTAAGAAACATGAGAAAACAAAAACAGTAAGTAAAAAGTTTTCTGTAAATAGTAATGCTACAGTTTACGTTAAAAATAAATACGGAAATGTAAATGTTACTACTTGGGATAAAAATACTGTAGAAATTGATGTTAAAATAACCGTTAAAGGAAATGACATTGATAAAATTGAAGATAAATTAGATGCCATTCGAATTAATTTTGAAGCTTCTGAAAACCTAGTAGAAGCCAGAACAATTATAGAAAACACAAAATCTAGTTGGAGTTTTTGGGGCAAAAGTAACAACATTAATTACAAAATTAATTATTACATAAAAATGCCTGTGACAAATAATGCAGATTTACATAACAAATATGGCAATATTGAATTAGATGTTATTGAAGGAAAAACAAACATAGATTGTGATTATGGTTCAATACAAATTGAAAAACTATTAAACCCTTATAATTCTATTTTACTTGATTATTGCGGAAGTTCTAATATTCAGTATATGAAATCGGGAAATTTAAATGCTGACTATTCTAAAATTACAATCCATGAATCTGAGAATGTAAAAGTAAATGCAGATTATACAGGAGTGAAGTTAGGGAAAGTTAATGATGTAACCTTTAATTGTGATTATGGAAGCATAACTATAGACGATTCAGATAACATTGATGGTAATTCAGATTATGCAGGAATGCGAATAGGAACTGTTAGAAAGAACTTAAAAATAAACACTGATTATGGTGGTTTAAAAGTTAAAAACTTGATGAAAGGTTTCGAAAGTTTTACTGTAGACGGTAATTACGCTGGTATCAAAATCGGAACTTCTAGTGACAATAACTTTAACTTTATTATAAACTTAAACTACTCTGGTTTTAAATATCCAAAAGAACATGTAGAAACATTTAAAGCCGTAAGAAAAACAACTAAAAAGTATTACGAAGGTGTTTTTGGTAAAGGAAATACAAATTCTAAAATAAATATCAAGTCAGATTACGGAAGTGTGTCTATTCGTTTAAACGACTAACTACCTTCTCAAAACCATCGATCTAAAAATCAAATACCTAGCTACGTAATACATCAAATGGTAAATTACAATGTAGTACGGGCTGGGACTTATATAATTTGAAATAGCTGTTAAAACGTCTGCTATTGGAAAGATTAGTACACCTAAAAAAAAGTACAAAGCTTTGGTATTATTTTTAGTCAATAAGTTTAAAAAAGCAAATAGTATAAGAGATATAGATACTACCCCCATAATAAAAACTAATAATTGAATATCGTTTACATATTCATAAAGTATCAAATAAATCATCGAAAAAATAAACACAAAAGGAATAGCATAAAGCAATAGCGTTTTCAATGGATACTTTAAAATAGAATGATAAATAATTATTATATACAAGAACCTGTTTAATATCAATAAAAATAAAGCCTCGTAATAAAAGTGTTTTTCAAAAACAAAAAGTGAATCTGAAACTATAGAAAATAATAAAATTACGACGTACCAATAATTAACCTTAGGAGTTGTTTCTAAATACAAAAAAGACAACGACAATAAAGTCACAAGCTTTACTGCAAATTCAAAATTTAAATCTCCTAGAGTTACAACGTATAAAACTAAAAGAGAGGCTAAAAAATATAACGTTGTGAAAAATGTAACATTTTTCTTATTTGTATGTCTTTTTCTCAAATGGAAGTATTAATTGTTTAAAAATAAAAAAAAAATGAAAAAATTACTATTAACCTTATTTATTTTAACCACTACAGTAAACCTTTCTGCTCAAAGCTGGTGGAACTCTAAAAAAGTTAGAGGAAACGGAAAAATAACAACTGAAAAACGATCTGTTGGAAACTTTGATGAAGTTAGTGTTGGAGGTTCTTTTGATGTTATTCTTGTTGATGGTCGTGAAGGAGAAATTACTATTGAAGGAGAAGAAAATATAATTCCTTATATCATTACTGAAGTTAAAAGAGGAAAATTAAAAATAGAAGTAAAGAAAAATACAAACCTAAGATTCAATAGAAAATTAACAGTTACTGTACCTTTTGAAAAGATTGACGGTATTGGGCTTGGCGGTTCTGGTAATGTTCGTTCAGAAAAAACTGTTATTGGAGAAAAAGTTAGTTTATCTATAGGAGGATCGGGTAATATTAAAACTAAAGTAAAAGCAAGCTCTTTATCAACTTCTATTGGTGGTTCTGGAAATATTAGAGTATCTGGTTCTACTGAAAACATGAGATGTTCTATCGCAGGATCGGGTAATGTTAAAGCATATAATGTTACTACCAATACTTTAAAAGTAAATGTTGCAGGATCTGGAGATATAGAAGCTACTGTTAAAGAAAAAATTAAAGCTACAGTAGTAGGTTCTGGAAGTGTATATTATAAAGGAAATCCAAAATATATTGATACAAATTCTGTGGGATCAGGAGACGTTGTGAAAAGAGATTAACTACGTTATTATTGTTCTAAACGTTAAGTTAATCCTTGGACGGTGGACTTTTTTAGTAGGTGGAAGACGATGTAACCAATTTGTTTGGGTTTCGTCTTTCATCACTAACAACGAACCATGTTGAAGTACTTTAGAAACTACTTCCTTGGTTCGTTTGTGTTTAAACGCAAACTTTCTTTCTGCACCAAAAGTAACCGAAGCTATGGCTCCATTTTTCTTTAAATCTTTTTCTCCATCACTATGCCAAGCCATTCCTTCAGAACCATCATGATATAAATTCAATAAACACGAATTATAAGTTTCTTTTGTAGTCGATTCGATTACTTTTTTAATCGCTAATAATTCATTAGTAAAAGGTAATGCTACTTTGGTAATATTTGAATACGAATACTCAAACTGTTTTTCACCGAACCAAGCTACTTTTCTTTTTGTTGTAATTAATTTTCCAAAAATTATGGCTTGATCTTGCTTCCACGGAATTTTATTTAATAAATAATCGTAGTAAGAATCTGCTTCTCGCTTCGTAAAAGCATGACCGTAGTAATGAACTGTACCTCCTTCTGGAAGTAAATTCAATAACTCTTGAGACTGATTGAATAAATCCATTTAAAGTATAATTTAACTTATTTTACCAATCTTGTTAAAGCTTCTTTTATAATAGCGATATTTTTCTGTTCATTAGGCTTATTGGCACTTTTTTGTGTTTGAACCATATTACGCATCAACTCTATTCCAACATTATTAAAACCATACTGTTCGTATTTTTTTCCTTTCACCACAATATCGTTTACTAAATTTTGAATTGCTTTTGAGTTATTACTTTTTGTTATTTTTTCATAAGCTTTCGTATATAAGCTTTTTATACTTTTATCTTGACTTAAATACATTCCTGTAATTACATTACCAGCTATAAAAGTTAATTCACTTTCGTCATTTTCTTCTAAATAAATACGAGTTAAAGGTGTTGCAATTACCTTTTTAACTCCTTCAGAAAGCTCTTTTGATTTGGTGTAAGCTAATTTTTTATCTATATAATACAGTGCAACCAAAGCATTACCAACCACTGAATATGATGGACTTTTTAATGCGTTTTCAAAAATAGGTTTTAATTCAGGTTCTGTTAACTTTCCTAAAGTTTCTACAGCTGCTGCCTGAACAAGTGTTTTTGAATCATTCGCAGCCATTTGTTTAATTTTATCGATAACCTTACGCTTACTATATTTATTAATTAAATTAATATTTTGAAGTGCTAAAATTCTCAATTTATAGAAAGGATCATTTAAAACACCCGCTATTGCATTAAAAGCTTTATTATCGATATGTTGAGACTTTGCTACTTCTAATAATGCTTCTCTTTTGTGTCTATAGTTTTTTGCATTTTTCAACTGAAAGATAAAATCACTTAAAACTTTGTTTTCACTAATATCACATAATAAAACACCATCTGCATTAATTTGAACTAATTTTGGTTGTGTTGTATAAGACAAATTAAAAGATGTTTCTTTTCCATTTACAAAAACAGTATGACGATTTACTTTATTTTTTTCAAAAACATCTATAGTTAAAGGAAATTGGAATTCTTGATCTTGGGTTTGATATACATTAACTGTAACCGTTTTTCTTAAGTCATTATAATCGTAAGAAATATCTAATTTAGGATGTCCTTTTCCGAAATACCATTGATTAAAAAACCAATTTAAGTCTTTACCGGTAACACTTTCTAAAGCTAATCTTAACTCATGAGCTTCACCTGTTCCGTATTTATTATCTGTTAAGTATTTATTTAAACCTTCAAAGAAAGCTTTATCTCCTAAATAATTTCTCAGCATATGCAAAATCGCTCCACCTTTATTATAACTAACAGCATCAAACATATCTTCTTTATCATCATAATAAAAACGAACCAAATGTTTATCTGGATTATCTCCTAATTTGTATGCTTGAATATCTTCAAATAAATGTGCCTCAGCTTCATCTTTACCGTATTTATGCTCTAACCATAAATATTCACTATAATTCGCAAAACTTTCATTAACTGTTAAATTACTCCAACTTTCTGCAGTTACTAAATCACCAAACCAATGATGAAATGCTTCATGTGCGATTGTAAGTTCTTGTACATTTTGATCTATTAATTGCCCTGGAGTTTGATATGCTTTTTCTCCATGAATAACCGCTGTAGTATTTTCCATTGCGCCACTCACATAATCTCTACCTACAATTTGCGAATAATTATCCCAAGGATATTCAACTCCTGTAATTTTAGAAAAGAAAGCCAACATTTCTGGTGTATTTCCAAAAATATCTTTTGCGAAAGGAGCATATTCTTTTTCTACATAATAATCTACCGGAATATTTTTATATGAATCTTTTATAATTTCATACTCTCCTACCCCCATAAAGAATAAATAAGGAGCATGTTTTTGAGTAAAATTCCAATAATCTGTTCTTGTTCCATTACTATTTTGAGTCTGACTTTCTAATTTACCGTTAGAAAGTGTTTTATATTTTTTGGGAACAGTAATATAAATCTCTTGTGAAGTCTTTTGATTAGGAGCATCTATAGTAGGAAACCAACAACTACTTGCTTCAGTCTCACCTTGAGTCCAAATTTGAGTTGGTTTATTTTCATCTTGTCCTTTAGAATTGATAAAATATAAACCTTTTGCCGATGTTATTGCTTTACTTCCCTTTTGCTTTACTCTTTCTGGCTGTGCAGTATATTTAATGTAAATTGTTACTTTTTCATCTCTCTCATAAGTTTTTGGTAAACTTATTTTTAGCTTGAAACCATCGTACTTATATTTTAAATCTACATTATTTAATGTGATTTTATGAATTAACATTGCTTTGGCGTCTAACTCTAACTCTTTAACACTATAGAAATGAGGTTTTGCTGTAATCCAAGCTTCACCATTCATTGTTTGTTTCTGAAAATTAAAATCAACTTTTAACTTCGTATGTTCTAAGTTGAAAATCTTATCTCTCTCGCCTCTATATTCAGATAAACTTTGTGAAAATCCTTGATAAATAAAAGAACTACATAGTATTAGTACCCAAAAAATATTCCTCATAAAACTTTATGTATTTAATCAAAAGTACTAATTAAATATTGTATTGCTGTTAATGGCTAGTTAAAAAGAAAGCGACCTAATTAGGTCGCTTTCTTTTTAGTAAGGATCTTTATTAAGATCGTAAATATTCATGTAATCATTAGTATAGCCATACCTATCATACCCGAGTCCTATATAAAAAACTCCATCTTTAATATGAGTTGAAAAACTATATCCTTTAATTAACATTGGTGTTTTTTCATTCCAAGTTCTAGAGTTAAGATCAAATTCATAAATTCTATGTTCTTTACCAGCATCAGTTAATCCTCCTATGTAGTATAACTTAGAATTATAATATTTAAGTGCTACATTCTGATAAGTACCAAAGAAATTTCTTGGTCTTCCCATACCTGTAAATGACTTGTTGTTTATATTATAGTAAAAACTCTCTCCTTGATACGGATTAAAAAATATTTTATCTGCACCATAAGTTAAAACTTCTAAATTGAAATTAAAGTTTGAAGGTTTATATATAAGCACAGAAGTATTATCTGTTAAATTATATTCATAAAACTCTCTATCGTCATTATTAATAGCGTATAACATATTATTAATAATAACTCCATTTTTAACATTGATATTTATATCTTTTGTTGTCCAAACTTTACTAACTAAATCATAACTATACAATTTATTTCCAATAGCTATTTTTAATTCTGAATCAGTTACTGTTAAATATCGTTTTGTTCCAAAAATAAAAGTGCTAAAAGGTATAGGATTTGAATCAAAAACTTCCCATTTATTTAATGTAAGATTAAACTTAAACACTCCTCTGTTATTCATATAATACCAGTTTTTCGAATCTGATCCAGCCACATGATCTCCATAATAATTTACATCAGATAAACTTTCATTCACAATGTCATGAGGCTCTATACCATTTATAGAAGCTATTTCAATTCTTTGATCTCCTGACATACCAACTATATTAATACTAGAAACTAATTTTAAGTAATAAGTAAGTTTAAACTCTACTTCGTTGTCTGTTCTTCTAAATATTTCTCAAGATTCGCCATTGGCTGAAACAATTAAACTTTGTAAATCTTCTCCCTTAACTATAAAAGCATCTCTTCTTGTTCCTTCAGTTCTAGAAATTGAATTTACTTTTACTTCTTTTACTTCGTATTCAAGAACATTTGATTTTTGCCCAGCTACTTCAACATAAATACTATGTTTCCCCGGTAAAGTATTTTTCAATAATGGAAAAGAAATTTCATTATTATTAACTGTATATGAAGATGAATTTGGGTTATTTACTAAATCCCCATCTATATAAACTTTATTATATCTACTGTAAGCGAAATTATTTCCTTGTAGAGTTATTCTGTCTCCTGGTACATAAACTTCTTTATTTAAAGATGTAATTATTGGTGCATATATTTGAATGTCTTTACTATCTGTTCCGTAATTATTTTTTAAATCAACTTGTAACTTCCCTCCTTCTTTGAGTTCATAATTATGAGAGTAAAAATCTATATTTAACCAATCTTTTAAGGAAACTTTTACTTTACCAGTATTGTCAATTTCAAATTGTCCTCTATAGTTAATTGACCTTCCCCCTATTTTTAGATTATTTTTTTCTATAAACGCATCTGTATTCACACTTAAATCGTCAGTTAAATTATAGATTTCCTTATCAAAATCTAACAATTTAGGAGCTCTAACATTTACTGGAATTGCATCAGTAAAATCTGATATTTGTATTTTTAATTCAGGGTTTTCAAAATAAAAATATCTATCAACGATTACATCTATGAAATCTTTTTCAAAAGATACTAAACTCTGTTCTCTGTCAGCAATTGTTATTTTGGGTAATACGCCAGAACCTTGCTTAAAATATCCTCCTTTTATCCTAACTACATCGAAGAAACCTAATGGTAAAGGCTCTACTTCTGTAATGTAAGGCGTTGTCGTTTGATAATAATTAGGAAGCTCTATTACTTTATCTAAAACTTTTAATTTTACATCAACCTTTCCTTTTGATAAACCTCTAGGAATCGTTGCTATTAAAGTGTCTTTATATTCTGTATAATCTAATGTTGTTTTAACATTATCTAACCATAACTCAGATATTGAATAATGAAGATTTTTACCATAGATCTTCACTTTATCTCCCACAAATTTATCACCACTTTCAATAGAATCTAATTTTGGAGGATCAATTGTAAATTTGTCTTGGATGTCTTTATTAACTCCACAAGTTTTAAGTGATAAATACAATTCTGAATATCTTAAGCCAGTAGGAATTATAACCTTCATTAATGAATCAGATTCAAAAATTGGAGTGTATCCTCTATTATTCATATAAACTAAATTTCTGAAATCTTGAGTACAGAAATTTTTCCCTTTAATGCTTAAAGTATCGTATAAAAAACCATTTTTAGGATATATACTATCAATTATAATTGGCGTGGTAAAATTACTTTTAAACTCTAAAGTATCACTATTAACAATTTTTCCCTCATATTCTATATATGAATATGTTTTGTATAATGAATCTTTAAGAATTTTTTCTGTAATAGAAATATCAAAAAAATCATTTGATAAGTTATCAAATCTTTCCTCATTTACATCTCCTGTTTTCTTGTACCATTTCACTCCGTAAGCTTCTATATTATCACCATTAAAACTAGATAAATCTAACTCTGTAGAGGTATCTATTCCATTGATTGAATTATTAATGATTTTAAAAGCTTTAATTCTAGCTTCGTTTTGGGCCTGAGGATTATCTTCTTCTTTATTACAGGATATAATAAATACTAAAAATAGCAATGTGTAAGTAAATCTCTTAATCATAAAATAGTTTTAAAAGCGCGCAAAATTAGTTCTTTAAAACAAAACACCACAACATTTTTAAAAAAGTTGTGGTGCTACTATAATCATTTTATAAAAAAAGTTTACTCGATAGGGTCTACTCTTAATTTTTCAGTTTGAAATTCTCCTCCGAACATATCTTTTATCATTTCTAACTCTTGGCCTTCTTCACTCTTTTTGATATTCTGAATCATATTTATAATTCTATTCGGATTCATATCTTCTCCTAAAACTCTAGCTACTCCAAACCCTAAATCTTTTGCATAAACCACAGCGACAATTTCATCAATTGCATCTGTATCTCCAGAATAATAAACAGTAGCTCTTCCTCTTTTATCATTTGCTCTGAATAAAGATTTATAATCTGTATTTTTCATGATTGTTTTCAATCTCTTATTCTCTAACTTTAGTTCTTCTTCCGTAGCATTTTTAACAGGTAAGAAAGCTAAATTCAACTTTTTTATACTCTGAAAAGTTTTTTGATCTTCTTCTGAAGTATCTTCAAAAAAAGAACCAAGCATACTTGTAGAAACATCTAATCTGGTATAATTTGTATTATCTTGAGATTGGATTAAATAAGTTTGTAAACTCTCTTCATTCTTACAAGAAACAATTGTAAGTATGATACACAAAACTGCAAACGTTAATATTTTTTTCATAGTATACTTATATTTTATTGATAAAAAACATAGCCTAACTAAAGGCTATGCTTTGTTTTATTTATAATAAACTGAAAAATTATTCAGCTTTCTTTTGATAATCGTTAGCTATCTTAGATAACTCATTCATATTAATTTCTCCTGTTAAAGAAATAATTGTTGATGATGGTAAGCTTACTTTACCTCCTTTAATTCTATCGCTTTTATCTAAATTTTTAGCAAACATTAACACCTCGCTAACAATATCTTTGTTTTTTGTAGCTTTAATATAAATCTTAACTCTAGATTCTTTATCCTTAATTCTCATTAACTGAGTTAAGTTAGAGTTTTTTATAGCTTTATTTACCATTTTTTCCATATCCGCAGCAATACTTGCATTTTCTGTTGAAAATACTTTTAATTCTTGAAGACCTTTAGCTGTATTGAAAAACTCCATTTCTTCAGATTTAGAATCAGGAAGCTTACGAATAAGATCGAATAAATCTTTAGTTACTACTACTACGGATACATCGTCTAAATCTTCTAGTTTATCAAACATAGATGATTGACTAAATCCTATATTAGATACAAAAGCTAATGCTAATAATATGATTACTTTTTTCATGATATTTACTTTTTTGACTTGGTTTTACTTTGTTTACTTTTCGAATTAATTATTTATTTTATTTATCGCTGTTTGCACAGCTTTATCGTAAGTGTCTAACTTTGCTATCGCTTCTGTACCTTTTTTATAATTATTAGACACAGAATACAATGCTTCGTTACCTTTATTTAGGTTATATGATACCATTTTTAACGCCTTTTTTACTTCTGCGATTTGCATTTCGGTTTTGCGTTTTTCTATAATATCATAACCTGTGTACACACTTACTAACAGAGCGAATGATGCTGCTACCGATAACCATTTAAAGTTCTTACGTTTCTGCTTCTCAGGTTTTAACTTAATGGTCTTAGTAAAGGTTTCGTTCCGACTTTGTTTAAAATACCCAAATAACATTGCATATTCTTCAAGATGTACTGGTAATACTTCTGTAGAAGTAAAATAATCTCTTAAAACAGCCTCTTCTTGAAGTGTTGTTTCTGCATTTAAGTATTTTTCTAATAACTTTTCTATGTTAGCTAACTCCATAGTTATGTTGTTTAATTAATGCTTCTCTTATTGTTTTACGAGCTCTTGATAATGCTACCCTTACTGCTGTTGGTTTCATATTTACCATTTGGCAAATTTCGTCAAAATCATATTGTTCAATATCTCTTAATTGAATAATAATTTTTTGCTGCTCAGGCAGGTTTTCAATGAGCTTGTGTACTTGGTTTACACTGTCTTTATATTCTATTTTCTTATCTAGCGTTGTATCTTTTTCTTTGTAATTACTATGAACCAATGTTAAATTACTTGCTTGTTTTGATTTTAATCTATCGAAACAATAATTCTTTGTCATAGTCATAGCAAAAGCTTCTACATTTCTGTAATCAGCTAGATTTACTATAATTCTCCATAACTAAAAATAAAGTTCTTGTGTAGCATCTTCAGCTTCTTCTGTTGACACAAGTAAACGTTTGGCTAAACGAAAAACTTTATCTTTAAATGGTAATACAACTTTTAAAAAGTCTGATTGGTTCATTGTCTGGTTACTTAAATTTTTATTAAAGTTGTAAATACATGTTAATTTTAACGACAAATTTATCAACTTTACACACTTACGACGACACAGTATTTTTTTTGTTACATAAAAAGTTAAAATAAATACTAAGTTTTATTTAAATTGCGTTAATACTAAGGATTAAACTCATTATAATGAAGAAATATTTTACATCTAAGTTCCTATTATAACTTATAATTTCTGCTGCAATAAGCTGTAGTAAATCTGAAGATATCCCTCAAGATATTGAGATTAACGATTTTGTATGGGGAGGATTAAATGCATATTACAAATGGCAAGGTGAAGTACCAGATTTAGCTGATAATAAATTCTCAACTCGCGAACAATTAAATAATTACTTAGCAGGTTTTAGTTCACCTGATCAGTTATTTAATAGTTTAATATATAGACCAGGTGAAGTAGATCGTTTTTCTTGGATTGTTGATGATTACGTTGCTTTAGAAAATTCTTTTCAAGGTATCCGATTAACTAGTGGTATGAAATTGATTGGGGTTCAGTATAGTGATGGATCTGGAAATATTTTTGTTGTAGTAAGAGATGTTGTTCCTGGTTCTGATGCTGATATTAAAGGAATTACTAGAGGAATGATTATTAACGAAGTAAATGGAACTCAATTAACTTCTGCAAATGTAAATGGTTTGCTTGACCCTGATTCTTTTACAATTTCTTTAGCAGATTATAATGGAGGAAATCCTGTAGCGAATGGAACTACAATTGATATAGTTAAAGGACAAATACAAGAAAATGCAGTTAAAATTGCTAAAGTTATTACTCAGGGAGCTAATAAGATTGGTTATTTAATGTACAATCAATTTTCTACACCTTATGATGGTGATTTGAACAATGCTTTTGCTACATTTAGAAACGAAGGAATTACAGATTTAATTATCGATTTAAGATATAATGGTGGTGGATCTGTTCGTACTGCGACGTATTTAGCTAGCATGATTAGTGGTCAACCAACAACAAATGTATTCTCTCAGCAAATTTGGAATGACAAAGTAATGAACTCTATTTCTAATAGAGATTTTTTCCTTAATTACTTTACTGATCGTCTTAGAAACACAGATGCTAATGGCCAGGTTATTATAGATGAACCTATAAATACAGTTAATTTATCTTCTGTATATTTTATTGTTACAGGAAGAACAGCTTCTGCTTCTGAATTAGTGATTAATGGTTTATTACCGTACATGGATGTAAATCTTGTCGGAACTCAAACTGTTGGAAAACAAGTTGGTTCTATTACATTATATGATTCAGATGATTATACAAGAACTGGACCTAATTTTAATAATAATCATACTTGGGCTATGCAACCTATTGTTTTAGAAATTCAAAACAAAGACGGTCAAAATGAACCTAACGGTTATACACCAGAAGTAATCTTAGAAGAAGATGTTGCTAATTTAGGAGTACTTGGAGATGCTACGGAACCTTTATTAGCAAGAACTATTCAATACATCACTACAGGTTCTAGAGGAAGTTCTATACTTTCTCGAAGTTATTCATTACAGAAAACTATATGGAATTCTGAAATGAAAAACTTAGATTATAACAATATGTATATTGAATTAAAATAAATTACAAATATTTCATTATAAGAAAAAATCCAGCTTAATAGCTGGATTTTTTATTTAAAATAGTGATTGTTGTTCTTCTTTTTGATTAGGTATTTTCAAACTCGTACCTAATCTTTTATTTATACTTTTGATAAAGTATGCTGCCAACAATGGTGATTCTACTTCTAAATTTTGATGCACAAAAAAATGAATATTACGTAAACCTAAATTCACCCATTCTTCTAGGCGATTTACCCAATCATCTAAACGTTTATAATCTGAAGGATGATTTGCCCCAACATAGCGTATAAAAGCTTCATTATTCGTCAAACGCATATGCATCATATCTCTTCTTCCTGCTGTATCAACAATTGTATTAGACACATCATTTGACTCTAACAAATTATAAAATTCTTTTGAAATTTCAGGATCAGTAAACCAATCAGTATGTCTACACTCTACAGTTAATGGAATTTCTTTAGGCCAACTTTTTACAAAATTTTCAAGTCTAGAAAAGTTTTTGGTTGCAAAATTACTATGCAACTGTAAAAAAATAGTTCCTAGTTTTTCATCTAACTTAGTTGCTGCATCTAAATAATAGTTTACCAAATCAGCTACACCTTCTAATCTTTTCCAATGACTAATATCTTGAGTTAACTTAGGAAAAAACTTAAATCCATCGGGAGTTTTATTTTTCCACTTCTCAAATTGTTCTGGAGGAAATTGTCTATAAAAAGTAGCGTTAAGTTCTATAGAATTAAACTGACTTGAATAATATATCAATTCATCTTTTGTACCTCTCGGGTAAAAACCTTTTAAATCTGCCCTATTCCATTTCGCGCATCCAACATAAACAGATAAATCTTTTTCTTTATCGAATCCAGACAATAAACCAATTGTGTCTTGATGCGTATCAGGAAAAGAAAAATCTATAAGTTCTGGCTGCTCTACTTTTCCAAACTTCATGAGTTATTGTTTTTTATCTATTAAATCTGGTCTAAAATCGTTCATAAGTGCTAAATCTTTCATCTTAGCATATTCAAAACCTTGTTTCCACCAACCAGTCATTTGTTTCTTATCAAAAACTAAAGAATTCGTTGTTAAAACTGTTGGTGTATAATATAAATTTAACTTCACATCTTTATGCTTTGCCGAAAGCTTTCCAATAGTTACATTATGTTTTTCTACATGTTCCAACATAAAACCAAAAACATCTAACATTAAAGAGAATGGATTTTTAGACGGCATTCTATTAATCTGATTCACTTCTGTTTCTAATATAATAGCATCAACTTCTTTAGCTCCTCTTAGTATCGCTTCTCTAATCGGAACTAAACAACCAAAACCACCATCTGCGTACTGACAAGAGTTTTTCTCTAATAAACTCATAAAAGGTACATAATTACAAGATCCCCAAATCCAGTCGCAAAAATCATCATAAGAACATTCCGAAATAGATTTATATTCAATCTCGTTTGCTGTTAAGTTAGATACTGTTACAACGACTTCTTTATTCTGTTCTCTAATAATCTCATACATTTTTGGTGTAATATTCGCTCTTATTAACTTTCTTAAATTTTTGCTTTCACCAAAAGTTTTACGTCCATTTAATAAATTCCAAAAAGTATTTCTATGTCGAATAGAAACAACTTTAACACCATGTATTTTTTTTATTTTAAATGGATTGTTACTAAAAATAGTTCGTTGACTTACATTAGTATACAACATTTTAAGTTCGTCGATCATTCCAACTGCCAAATGAGAAACCATTAAGCTTCCTGTAGATGTTCCTAAGAATAAATCGTAATCTTTTTGCTTCTCTTTCATTAAAAACTCAACTACACCACCAGCAAATGCTCCTTTACTTCCTCCACCAGAAATTACTAAAGCTTTTTTGTTATGTTGATTTTCATTCATATAGATGAAATGTTTTACCTATTTTTAATTCCATAAAAATATCAAAAAAATGAAAGGTAAACTGATTATAATTTTCTTATCGTTATTATTAATTTCTTGCAAAGAAAAAAACACCTCTCGAAAGATAAGTCGTATTGAAATAAAAGAATTTACTATCGATAGTACAAGCATCAGATCTTTAATTGCTGTAGATGGACAAAATTTAGTTTTTGCAGGTTCTAATGGTGTTATTGGAAATTATAATCTAGAAAAAGGATTGTCAAAATTTAAAATCAAATATCAAGACTCTATCACTCCACACTTTAGAAGTCTTGCAACTAATGGCAACTCTTATTTTGCTTTAAGTATTGCTAACCCTGCCTTGTTATATAAAATTGAAGATGAAAATTATGAAATTGTATACCAAGAAACACATGAAAGAGTATTCTATGATAGCATGAAGTTTTTCAACAATGGAAAAGATGGAATAGCTGTTGGTGACCCTACAGAAACATGTCCGTCTGTAATTATAACAAATGATGGAGGTAATTCTTGGAAAAAAGTATTATGCGAAAATTTACCAAAACTTGAAGGTGATGAAGCTTTTTTCGCTGCAAGTAACACGAATATTAAAATTATTGATGATACCGTTTGGATAGTATCCGGTGGAAAAAAAGCTAGAATTTTAAAATCAGAAGACAGAGGTAAAACTTGGACAACTCACGATACTCCAATTGTACAAGGTGATGGTCCACAAGGAATTTATTCTGTTGATTTTTACGATAAAAACAATGGCTTTATTATTGGTGGAAATTACTCAAAACCTAATGATAATTGTAAAAATAAAGCCATAACAAAAGATGGTGGTAAAACTTGGGAAATCGTTGCTGATAATATAAACCCAAACTACAAAAGCTGTATTCAGTATGTACCAAATGGAAAAACCAAAGAAATATTTGCTGTTGGAAAAACGGGAATTTCATATAGTACAGATGGAGGTAACACATGGATTGATAATGATACTAAAGATTTTTACGCTATTCAATTCGTTAATTCTAATACTGCTTGGTTAACTGGTAACAAAAAAATTGGTTTACTTAAGATTCACTAAATCTTAATTTTATGTTAAAGGAAAAATCGATTTAAGATTAATTAAATACTTTTAACGTAAAAATCAATCAATTCATAATGAAAAAATTACCACTACTCCTATTCTTGTGGGCTATTTTCGGATATTCACAAGAATACTTTCCCATAAATACCGGGGTAAAAACTTCCAAAAACACAACAACAGCATTTACAAATGCTACAATTTATGTAACACCTACAAATACTATTAAAAAAGGAATTTTAATAGTAAAAGACGGAAAGGTCGTTAATGTTGGTAAACGAGTAAATATACCAAGTGACGCAACTGTAGTCGATTTAAAAGGTAAATTTATTTATCCTTCATTCATCGATGTTTATTCTAGTTTCGGTATTGCTGAACCAAAAAGAAATAGAAACTTTGGAAGATCTCCTCAATATGATGCTTCTAGAAAAGGATATTACTGGAACGATCATATTCGTCCTGAAACTAATCCTCATTCTGAGTTTAACTTTGATACAGGAAAAGCAAAAGCATTAATAAATGCAGGTTTCGGTGTGGTAAACACACACTCTGAAGATGGTATTATGCAAGGAAATGGACTTTTAGTTTCATTAAGTCCTAATTCTTCTCAAGCTTACAGAGTTTTAAACGCTAAAACAACAAATCATTTATCGTTTTCTAAAAGTAAAAAGTCTGGACAAAATTATCCTACTTCAAAAATGGGTGCAATGGCATTATTACGTCAAACGTATTTAGATGCAGATTGGTATGCTAAAGGGAATGCTAAGAATAAAGATTTATCATTAGAAGCTTTAAATCAGAAAAAAGATTTGCCTCAAATTTTTAATGCAGGTAGTTATCTAGATGTTTTAAGAGCAGATAAAATCGGTGATGAATTCGGAATTCAATATACAATTTTAGGTGGTGGTGATGAATTTGAAAGAATTAATGATATTAAGAAAACTAATGCTACACTTATTGTTCCTATTAACTTCAGAAAAGCTTACGATGTAAGTAATAAGTTTTTAGCAGATGTAATTTCTTTACGTGACATGCGTAAATGGAATCAAGAACCTAGTAATTTAGCAGTTCTAGCTAAAAACAAAATTCCGTTCGCACTTACAACACACAAGTTAAAGTCTCCAAAAGTTTTTAGAGCTAATTTAATGAAAGCTATAAAGTATGGTTTTAATAAAACTAAAGCCTTAGAAGCTTTAACTACATTTCCTGAGAAGATTTTAAATGATACTAAAGTTGGAAACTTAAACATTGGTAGTTTTGCCAATTTCTTAATTACATCAGGTGATATTTTTGATGTAAAAACAACAGTTTATGAAAACTGGACTTTAGGTAATAAAAATGTAATTAACGATATGGGAATTACAGATATTACCGGAAACTATTCTTTAACTTCTAATGGAAAGAACTATGAATTATTAATTTCTGGAAAAGGAAAAAAACAGAAAGCAGAAGTTAAAAAAGGAGATAAAAAATTAAAATCAAACTTTGTTTTTAAATTCAATTGGATTCAATTATCTATTAACGACGAAAATGAATTTTTACGTTTAGTCGGTAAAATAGAATCTAACAAAAACTCTTTTAATGGAACAGGCGAAGATAACTCAGGAAATCCTGTAACATGGACAGCTACAAAGAAGGAAAGTAAATCAGATAAAAAGAAAAAAAGTAAAAAGTCGGATAAAAAGTCTCCAGAAGTTGTTGCTGTTAGCTATCCGAATGTTGGTTTAGGAAACTCAATAAAACCTAGTCAACAAACTATTTTAATTAAAAATGCTACAGTTTGGACTAGTGAAAACGATCAGGTTTTAAATAACACTGATATATTAATCAAAGGAGGAAAAATTTCTCAGATTGGTAAAAACTTATCTGCACGTGGTGCAAAAACTATCGATGGAACTGGAAAGTTTGTAACCGCCGGAATTATTGATGAACATTCACATATTGCTACATCTGCTGTAAATGAAGCTGGCCATAATTCTACTGCTGAAGTTACTATTGAAGATGTTGTTGATCCTGATGATATTAATATTTATAGAAACTTAGCAGGTGGAGTAACATCTATCCAAGTTTTACATGGTTCTGCAAACCCAATTGGAGGAAGATCTGCAATCATCAAATTAAAATGGGGTGAAAATGCAGAAAATATGATTTATAAAAACTCTCCAAAATTTATCAAGTTTGCTTTAGGTGAAAATGTAAAACAATCTAACTGGGGTGATCGCCAAACTATTCGTTTCCCACAAACAAGAATGGGTGTTGAACAAGTATTTATCGATTATTTTCAACGCGCTAAAGAATACGACGCTAAAAAGAAAAGCGGACAACCTTATCGTAAAGATATTGAGTTAGAAACTATTGCGGAAATCATTAATAAAGAACGTTTCATTTCTTGTCACTCTTATGTACAATCTGAAATAAATATGTTAATGAAAGTTACTGAACAATTCAACTTCAATGTAAATACTTTTACTCACATTTTAGAAGGGTATAAAGTTGCAGATAAAATGAAAGAACATGGTGTTGGTGGTTCTACTTTTGCCGATTGGTGGGCATATAAATATGAAGTAAATGATGCAATTCCTTATAACTCTGCTATTATGCACAGACAAGGTGTTACTGTTGCTATTAATTCAGATGACGCTGAAATGTCTAGAAGATTAAATCAAGAAGCTGCTAAAACAGTTAAATACGGTGGTTTAACAGAACAAGAAGCTTGGAGAACAGTTACTATTAATCCTGCTAAGTTATTACACTTAGATGAAAGAACAGGAAGTATTAAGGTTGGTAAAGATGCTGATATTGTAGTTTGGAGTGATAATCCATTATCTATTTATGCCAAAGCAGAACAAACTATTGTAGAAGGTGCTATATATTTTGATATCAATTCAGATAAACAAAAACGTAAAGCTTTAAAAGCAGAACGTGCTAAGTTAATTTCTATGATGTTAAAAGAGAAAATTGGAGGAGCTCCAACTCAAAAACCATCAAGAAAGCACAAAATTTTATTCCACTGTGATACTGAATAAGAACTTAAATAGTAAAAAAATGAAAAATCAATTTATACTTATTGTATTAAGTTTCTTTATTCTAGGAAATATTAATGCACAACAAACACCAGCATCTAAACAAACAAAAGATTATTCTATTGTAGGTGCTACAGCACATATCGGTAATGGAAAAGTTATCGAAAACTCTTTGTTAGTCTTTTCTGATGGAAAACTTACATATGTAGGAAACAATAATGCTTCTGAACAAAAAGGAGAAGTGATTAATGCGAATGGAAAACACGTTTATCCAGGATTTATTGCGGCCAATACTTCTTTAGGTTTAGCTGAAATTGATGCCGTAAGAGCTACTCGAGATTTTGATGAAGTTGGTAATTTTTTACCTCATATTAGAAGTATTATTGCTTATAATGCAGAAAGTAGAGTTATTGAAACAATGCGTCCAAATGGAGTATTAATGGCTCAAGTTGCTCCAAGAGGAGGAACTATTTCTGGAACTTCAACTGTTGTACAATTAGATGCTTGGAACTGGGAAGATGCTGCAATAAAATTAGATGACGGTATTCATATTAATTGGCCTTCTACTTTTAGCTTCGGACGTTGGTGGTTAGGAGAAGATAGAGGTTTAAAACCAAATAAAAATTATAAACAAGCAACAGATAGAATTAAAAACTTCTTTAAAAAAGCTAAAATTTATCTTTCTGGAAATAAAACTCCTAAAAACCTTCCTTATGAAGCTTTAAAGAATGTTTTTAATGGTACTCAAAAAGTTTTTGTTCACGTTAATGGTGAGAAAGCAATTGTTGATGTAATTAATGACTTTAATGAATTAAACATTAAAAATGTAGTTTTAGTGAAAGCTCATGGAGCACATAAAGTTGCAGATCTAATTAAAAACAATAACATTCCTGTAATTCTTGAAAGATCTCATAGATTACCTGATAGTGAAGATCAAGATTATGACTTACCATATAGAATGGCTAAAATTTTAACTGATAAAGGAATTTTAGTTGGTTTAGGAATGGAAGGTGGAATGGAACGTATGAGCACAAGAAATTTACCTTTTTATGCTGGAACTTATGCTGCTTATGGTTTAGATAAAGAACAAGCTGTTCAACTTATCACTAGTAACAATGCTAAAATACTAGGTATTGATGCTATAGCAGGAACATTAGAAGTTGGTAAAGATGCTACTTTATTTATCTCTGAAGGTGATGCTTTAGATATGAGAACTAATATCATTTCTGAAGCTTTTATTCAAGGAAGAAAAATTAGTTTAGAAACTCACCAAACTAAACTTTGGAAACGTTATTCCAACAAATATAAAAACCAATAATTACTATAAAGCTCGGAAATTTCCGAGCTTTATTTTTTTATAACTTTTACATAATATCTAATTAATCCTATACTAAATCTCAGCTTCTATTTTCGTAGGAAATTATTTATTATGAAAAAAACTACACTTACACTCTTTTTTGCATTATTTGTTACGTTAACCTCTTTGGCTCAAGCTAAATATCATCGAGTAAAAATCTTAGGAACCACGGCTAAATCGGTATGTGATTATTATTCTGGTAGCTTAGTTGTTAGTGGTACAAGAAAAATTAACTTTTATGGATTATCATCTAAATTAAATGTTGGTTCATTGTACTATACAAACTCAAAATATTACATCGTAACTCAAGCAACAGATGTTTATGAACAAGACGCAGATGACGATTGGACCGTATCTGCTCAACCAAGTCCAATTACAAATTATCAATGTAAAAAATACATTCGAGTTGCTAGATTAGGAAGTACTTATACAGAAGCAAACAGAAACTTTTGTACGAATAGAGTTTTAGAAAATGTAAAAGCTAATTACTATTGGACAGGAACTCTTTCTGTAGGAAATATTTATATTATTGATAATGAATATTACAAAGTAACTAGTATCTCAAATACATCGAATCAAGATGCTGATGAAAACTGGTCTGGAACTCATCACTCTTCTGCTATTAATTTCGCCTGTAAAAGATTTCATAAATTAGGTAGAGTAAGTTCTCCTTGTAGCAATTATATTTCTAGAACTTATAAATTAAATTTAGAAAATCTTCCTTCTAAATTAACTGTAGGTAAAAGTTATAGAATTAATGGAACGTATTATAAAGTGATTAGCAGTTCAGAATTTCAAGATCAAGACGCCGATGATGATTTATTCGTGAGTAATTTAGTTGGTCCTTATTCTTGTAGAGTTAGCACTAATGATTTAACTACTAGTGAAATTACTAATACTCCGATACAAATCATTGTTTTCGATATGTTAGGAAAAAAAGTAAAAGAATATAAAGCTAATTCTATTAATGAAATTAAAACTGAAGGATTAGGTAAAGGACTTTATATTTTAAAATCTACAGCAGGAACTAAAAAGATTTTAATCAAATAAAAAAAAATATTGTTTTTAAATAAAAAGCTCGGTTAATTCCGAGCTTTTTGTATCCTTCTCCTATTCTATTAATTTTTCCCAATTAATTTAAATACAATATAGTTTAAGCTCTTATCAGAAAAATAACCATAAATAGGTATTTTTGTCGTAATGAAAAATATATCAAGCTTACAGAATCCATTCATTAAAAACTTATTTAAACTTCAAGAAAAGTCTAGAGAACGAAAAAAACAAGGACTTTTTATTGTTGAAGGACAACGAGAAATTACTTTAGCCATTAACGGTGGATATACTATTGAAAATATTCTTATAGCTAAAGATATTTTCCAAGAAAAAGAGCAACTTGAAGAAAATCTGAATACAATTCCAACTATAGAAATCTCAAAAGAGATCTATCAAAAGTTAGCATACAGAAACTCTACAGAAGGAATTATTGCTGTAGTAAAAACCAAAAACACAACTTTAAAAAATTTAAAATTACCTTCGAAAAACCCTGTAGTTTTGGTTATGGAAGGAATTGAAAAACCTGGAAATGTTGGTGCTATGTTACGTACTGCAGATGCAGCAAATATTGATGCTGTATTTTTAGCAGATCCTAAAAGTGACTTATACAATCCTAATATTATTAGATCTAGCGTTGGTTGCGTATTTACAAATACAATTATTACAGATTCTTCAGAAAATATTATCAATTACTTAAAAGAGCAAAAAATAAATATTTATAGTGCTACTTTACAAAATTCTAATGCATATCATGTAGAAGATTATACTAAACCTACTGCAATTGTCGTTGGTACAGAAGCGACAGGTTTAACACAAATTTGGAGAGAACAAGCTACACAAAATATTAACATACCCATGCAAGGTGAAATAGACTCTATGAATGTTTCTGTAGCCTGTGCTATTTTAATTTTTGAAACGAAGAGACAACGTAATTTTTTAAACTAAAAACCAAATGAAAACTACATCTCCTTTATTAACCCTATTAATCATTTTATTATTTTCATGTTCTTCAGATAATGATAATACAGGAAAAAATCCAGATACTGGAAATCCTGGAAGTCAGACTTGTGATGATCCTACAAGTTTTATTTTTAACGAAAAAGACAATTTTGTTCTAGTAGAATTTGAAAACAATGAGTTTCCTTCTGAATGGGAATTAAAAACAAGTAATTCTGCTACAGGAAAAGGATATCATGTTTGGGCTGGAAATCAGTCTTTAGGCACTCCTGGAAACGGATTAGTCGAATTTAAGTTAAACATTAACAATCCTGGTATTTATCGTTTTTTATGGAATTCTGCTGTAACAACAGGAACTAACGGTTCTGATCATAACGATAGTTGGTTAAGATTTCCTGATGCAGATGATTTCTACGGAGAAAAAGATGGAAGCAAAATATATCCAAAAGGAACAGGGAAAACTCCAAATCCGAATGGTTCTTCAGCAGATGGATGGTTTAAAGTATACAGAAGTGGAAATGATTTAGACTTTAAATGGCAAGCCGCAACATCAGATAATGATGCGCATAAAATTTATGTAGAATTTAAAAATGCTGGTGTATATAAAATGCAAGTTTCTGCAAGATCTTCAGGACATGGAATAGATAAGTTTATGCTATTTAATGAAGCTAATTATAGTCAGAATGAAGCAACACAAAAAACTACGTTTAGTGAAATAACTTGTAACTAAACCTAAAACTAAGTTGACTAAATCGAAATGAAAGAAGACATTAAAAAAATAAAGTTTAATAATGTACAGAAACCTAACTTTCAATTCGATTTAGTTGAACTTAACGAATTACTGACTCGAGATTTAGACCACGATCTTACACAAATACATAGAGTTGAATTCTATCATATTTTTTTAATTACAGAAGGTAGTGGCTCACACACTATAGATTTTTCTGAATATTCTTACCAAAAAGCAACACTTTTCACCTTAAAAAAAGGACAATTACATTGTTTTAATTCCAACACAAAAGCTAACGGATACCTTCTTTTATTTACAGAAAACTTCTTATTAAGTCATTTTAATAAAATAGAAGTTTCTAAATCTATTCAATTATTTAACAACTTATTATCAATGCCTAAGATCGTTTTAGACAATGACGATTTTAATGATATTTTAAGTTTAATAGAACGTATAAAATCAGAATATTTCGATACTTACGATGAATTCTCTGTAGGAATAATTCGTAGTGCATTACATATGATTATCACAAAATTATTTAGAATAAAAACCAGAGATAATCAAAAATTACTTCAAAGAAAATACTTTAATGAGTTTATTGAGTTTCAAAAATTAGTTGAAGAAAATTACACTAAAACAAAAAAAGTAATTGACTACGCTAACATGATGAATTGCTCTACTAAAACATTAAATAACATTTGTCATAATATTATTGGTAAATCTGCTAAAGTTGTGATAGATGAATTAATTATCACTCAAATCAAGCGTTTTTTAATAAGTACATCCTTATCTGTAAAAGAGATTGCTTACAATGTAGGTTTCGATGAACCTTCTAACTTATACAAGTATTTTAAAAAATACACTTACATATCTCCAGAGTCTTTCAGAAAAAACAACTAAACTTAACTTTCCCATTTTTACAGTACAAACAACTTTTTTTACAGGGTTTACACTAGATTAAACCTATAATTTTGAACTCGTTATAAATTATGAATTTAATCTAATGAGAATTAACATCTATTCTACATTGCTAATAATCACACTAACGTTAAGTAATTGTAAAACAACTAACTACAAAGTTAAAACAGAACAAAAATCAATAAAATTAGAAGTTAAAATGGAATTATCAAACAAACAAAAAGTTGTAGCACTGTTAAACAGTTTTAATAACGGAGACAAAACTCCAATCTCTTACATCAATCCTGAAAAATACATTCAACATAACTTAGCTGTTGGTGATGGTTTAGCTGGTTTTGGAGAAATCATGAAAGCTGCTCCTCCACAAGGTTTTAAAGCTAACGTAGTTAGAGCTTTTGAAGACGGAGATTTTGTTTTTACACATACAGAATATGATTTTTTTGGTCCTAAAGCTGGTTTTGATGTATTCCGTTTTGAAGATGGAAAAATAGTAGAACACTGGGATAATCTTTCTGAAGTAACACCAGCAAATCCTAGTGGTAGAACTCAATTCGACGGAACTACTGAAATTACTGATATAAATAAAACTGAAGCTAATAAAGCTGTGGTAAAGCAGTTTGCTGAAGAAGTATTAATGAAGGGTAAAATGGATAATTTAACAACATTAATAAATCCTAATAAATACTTGCAACACAATTCTCAGGTAGCCGACGGTTTAGATGGTTTAGGAGCGGCATTAAAATATTTTGCAGAAAACGGTTTAGTAATGGAGTACGAAAAAGTTCATAAAGTTTTAGGTGAAGGTAACTTTGTTTTAACTTTGAGTGAAGGTAAATTTGGCAAAGGAGATCATGTAGCTTATTATGATTTATTTAGATTAGAAAACGGACAAATTGTAGAGCATTGGGATGTGATACAACCTATTCCGGTAAAATCTGAATGGAAAAATGAAAACGGTAAATTTTAATCCCTCTTTTAAATAATGCTTGTTAAGAGAGTCAGTTTATACTGGCTCTCTTTTATTTTAAATCAGTATGAATTACCTCCCATTTCCTAAACATTTTTGTGTAATACAAATCTTTATAGTAACTTCACTTTACAATCTTAATTTGTATAGAAATACCCCTGTAAATGAAGTATACGGCAACTGTAGAGGAAGAAAACAAAGAAATCGCAAATAGATATAAAGATTTATTAAAAGGTACGTATCAAACCTTATCTGAAGATGATAAGAAATTAATACGTAAAGCCTTTGAAGTGGCTGTTGAAGCTCATTCAAGCCAAAGAAGAAAATCTGGTGAACCTTATATCTTCCATCCCATTGCAGTTGCAAAAATTGTAGCTTATGAAATCGGTCTTGGAGCAACTTCTATTGCCGCTGCCCTACTTCACGATGTTGTTGAAGACACTCATTATACAGTTGAAGATATGGAGCAACTTTTTGGTGAAACTGTAGCTCGTATCGTTAGTGGTTTAACCAAAATTTCTCGCTTAAAACAAGATCAAGATTACTCTATACAAGCAGAAAACTTTAGAAAAATGCTATTAACATTACATGACGATGTTCGTGTAATTTTAATAAAAATCGCCGATCGTTTGCACAATATGCAAACTATGGATGCAATGCCACCGCACAAACAAGTTAAAATAGCTTCTGAAACATTATACATTTATGCTCCACTAGCACACAGATTAGGGTTATATAATATTAAGACTGAACTTGAAGATTTAGGATTAAAATATACTGAACCAGAAGTTTACAACGATATTTTAATCAAAATAAAAGAGAGTAAAGAAGAACAACAAAAATATATAGATCTTTTCAACTCTAAAATTAGAGAAGCCTTAGATAAAGAAGGATTTAAATATGAAATAAAAGGTAGATTTAAATCGATATTCTCAATCAGAAGGAAAATGCGTAAGCAAAATGTTTCTTTCGACGAAGTGTACGATAAATTTGCAATTCGAATCATTTACACTCCTACTTCTGATGATGAAAAATTCGATGCTTGGAAAATTTACTCTATTGTAACCGACTTTTACAAACCAAATCCTGCTCGTTTACGAGATTGGATTTCTCAACCTA
>ERZ1740052.32-NODE-32-length-54698-cov-6.589353_pt1 | contig 54698 bp, 54 predicted proteins | sample MGYA00581750_ERZ1740052 | MGnify/ENA primary metagenome ERZ1740052 (study PRJEB43018, sample SAMN04849743) | marine metagenome | isolation source: floating plastic debris | place: Pacific Ocean | collected 2008-08-30 | study: EMG produced TPA metagenomics assembly...
AGATATCGTCAGAAATGCTCTTAACCTCATCTAAATTCTTAGCTAATTTTACTCCTCCACCTTTTCCACGTCCACCTGCGTGAATTTGAGCTTTAATTACGTGCCAACCAGTTCCTGTTTCTTCAGTTAATTTTTTTGCTGCCTCTACAGCTTCTTCAGGAGTACTAGCAACGATACCGCGTTGTGTACGAACGCCGAAACTACTTAATATTTCTTTACCTTGATATTCGTGTAAGTTCATTCGTTATGAATTTTAAAAGTCGAACAAAAATACAAATTCAATTCAAACTAAAATAGCTTTGACACATTAAAAAATTATCATTTCACTTTTCTTTTAGATGATTTTTTCTTTGAATTCTAGCTCTCCTAAAAAATTGTTAAAAAAAATTAAATCTGTAACGGTCTATTTTTTCACTGGTCTTTACTGTAATCGATCATTTTTTTCTAGAAAACAAACAGACTATAAATCTATTATACTATTTAACTATTATCAAGTGCTATATTAAAAATGAAAAAACTAACTATTTTACTAATCATTTGTGTATTAAATATAATCCATACAAATGCCCAAGTAAACACCAAAAGAAAAAAACTTTCAGCTACAAGAATAAGCTCATCTCCTAAAATTGATGGGAATTTAGATGACACTGTTTGGCAAAATGTACCTATTGCTAAAGATTTTATTGAATTTAGACCAGATAATGGTAAGAGTCAACTATCTGATTATAAAACAGAAGTAAAACTTATTTACGATGATAATGCAATTTATATTGCTGCGAAAATGTTTGATCCTAATCCAGATAAAATCCCTTCAGAATTCACTAATAGAGATAATATTGGTAACACCGATTTTTTTCTAATTACGATAAACCCTAATGATGATGGACAAAATCCTTTTGAATTTATAGTCACAAGTTCAGGAGTTCAAGCAGATGCTAAAATTTCTAATGGTAATGAAGATTTTAATTGGAGTGCTGTTTGGGATAGTAACGCTAAAGTTACAGAGAATGGATGGGTTGTTGAAATGAAAATCCCTTACAGAGCTTTACGTTTTGCTAATCGTGAAATACAATCTTGGGGAATAAACTACCATAGAAGAATCCAAAATTTAAATTCACAATACACTTGGAATCACATAGACAATAGTATCGGAAGATGGACTCAATATGATGGATTGATTGAAAACTTTAAAAATATTTCTCCTCCTACTCGATTAAACTTATATCCTTACGCATCTGGAACAGTAATTACTGAAAATGAAAATACAGATACAGATTGGAGTGTTGGTATGGATATTAAATATGGTTTAACAGAAAATTTCACATTAGACGCTACATTAATTCCAGATTTTAGTCAAGTTGGTTTTGATAATGTACAATTAAACTTAGGCCCGTTTGAACAACAATTTACAGAGCAACGTCAATTTTTTACTGAAGGAACAGAGTTGTTTTCTAAAGGTCGCTTGTTTTATTCAAGAAGAATTGGTGGCTCTCCTACTGATCAATTTAACGTAGGTGAAAACTTACAAAATGATGATGATTTTATTGCTGGAAAAAAAATAAATGAGGAAATAGTTGATAATCCAAATAAAGTTCAAATGTTGAATGCTATAAAAATTTCAGGAAGAACAAAAGATGGATTAGGTATAGGTTTTTTTAATGCAATTACTGAAAAAACAGAAGCTACAATTGAAAGAACAGAACAAACTCAAATTGGTACCGAAGTTATCACAACTAAAAGTCAACGTAAAGCAGTCACTGAACCTTTTACCAATTACAATATTATGGTATTAGATAAACAATTCAATCAAAATTCTTCTATTACTTTAATTAACACTAATGTTACTAGAGATGGAAGATTTAGAGATGCAAACGCTACCGGATTATTATGGCATGTTGAAGATAAATCTAGTACATATAATATTGATGGTAGTTTTAGAATGACAGATATTAGTGACGATCCTGCTAATGCAACAACTGGTTATTCTTTCGATACCAGTATTGGTAAACAATCGGGTGCTTGGCGTTGGGAAATTGGATATAATTTTGAAAATAAAGATTTTAATCCAAACGATTTAGGAATTCTTTTCAGTAATAACGAACAAACTATTTATGGTTTCACAGGTTATCGTCAATTAAAACCTGTTGGAATCTTTAATAACTTCGGTGTTTACTGGTGGTATAATGTTAATTTTCAACATGAATCTGGAATATATACGGGTACAAATACTGGATTATCATTTTGGTCTGAAACTCGTAATCGATTTAATTTTGGTGGAAATTTAAACATCAGAACTACGACAAAAGATTATTTTGAACCAAGACAAGGAAGCACTTCTGGAGTTTTCTTTGAACGTCCAACAAGAGTGAATTTTAATCATTGGGGAAATACTGATTTTAGAAAAAAGCTGTCTTTAGATTACTTTTTCTACCATACTTTCTTTGATAATATAGAAAAAGATGCTTATGGTTTCGGGCTTACTCCTAGATATCGTTTCAACAATCGCTTTTCTATGACATATTCTTTTGAGTATAATCAGGTAGATAATGATTTAGGATATGTAGATCAATTAGACAATGGAGATATTATTTTTGGTGATCGTAACAGAAGTACTTATGAAAATTCTTTATCTGGAAAATATAGTTTTAACACCAATGCTTCTTTATCCTTAACTTTTAGACATAACTGGAGTAAAGTTCCTTATCAAGATCAATTATTAAAATTAAATACGACTAACGGACAATTAATTCCAAGCACACACACAGGAAATTACGATAGAAACTTTAATAGTTGGAATTTAGACTTAAACTATGTTTGGCAATTTGCTCCTGGAAGTCAATTAATTGCTTTCTACAGAAATTCTATTAATCCGAATTCAGACTTTGCTCCTGCCGATATTGGTTTTTCAGATAATATTAATCGTCTTTTTGATGAAAATATGAGACATACATTCTCTTTACGTTTGGTATACTTTATCGACTATAACAATATTAAAAATCTTTTCTAACCATGCGTTAGTTTGTTTTTGTAAGAAATCAGATTATATCTTTTAGTCTGATTTCTTTTTTTTACATTCGTTGTATCGAATTCGTAACATGATTACAGGAAAAAATATACATAAAAGTTATGGTGATGTTGAAATCTTAAAAGGTGTAAACGTCAAAATTGAAATAGGAGAATTTGAAGCTTTTGTTTGACCTTCTGGTGCAGGTAAAACCACTTTATTGCAAATCTTAGGAACATTAGATAAGGCTAATCAAGAACAAAACTATCAACTTTTTATTAACGATATTTCTATAAAAGGGCTTTCTGGAAATGAACTCGCAGCTTTTAGAAATGAACACATCGGTTTTATTTTTCAATTCCACCAATTACTTCCTGAATTTACTGCTCTAGAAAATGTTTGTATTCCTGCTTTTATTGCTAAAAAAGGAAAAAAAGAAACAGAAAAAAGAGCAAAAGAACTACTTGATTTTCTTGGACTTGCTCATAGAGAAAATCATAAGCCTAGCGAACTTTCTGGTGGTGAACAACAACGTGTTGCTGTAGCTAGAGCTTTAATTAATAGTCCTTCTGTAATTTTTGCAGATGAACCTTCTGGTAATTTAGATTCAAGTTCTGCCAAAAACTTACATGAGTTATTTTTTGAACTTCGTGATAAATTCGGACAAACTTTTGTACTAGTAACTCACAATAAAGAATTGGCAAACATGGCCGATCGTACTTTAGAAATGAAAGACGGTGTTATTGTTGAATAACAAGTTACTTTAAAATTGTAAATCATTTTTAATGCGCATAGAAAATATACCTGAAAGCTACATAGCAAACGGCAGCTTAAATAAAAACTTATTTATTTATGATTTAAAAATGACCGAAACTGCTATTAAAACTAAGGTAAATTTAAATATGCACATGTTTAGTTTTTTACAAGTAGGAAAAAAGCAGGTTCATTTCCTTGATACTTCTGTTATTGTAGACAATAAACAATCGATACTTATTCCTAAAGGAAATTGTTTATGGAGCGAGTTACTTGATAAAGAAAACACATACTATTGTAAATTACTTTTCTTTTCAGAACAACAATTAATTGATTTTTTGAACAAGCATGTTACCAAAGAAAATTCTTCAAAAGAAATTCCTTCTTATTTTGTTATTGAAAATGACGCATACATTACAGCTTACCTAAACTCATTAACATCTATAAGTAATTCTACTATGGAATTTACAGAGAACTTACTTGCTGTTAAGTTTGAAGAATTATTATTATATCTACAAAGTAAATACAAAGATAAATTTAACAACTATTTACTTTCTCTTGTTCATAAAGAAAAAACTTCTTTTAAACATAACATCGAACAAAATGTTTATTCTTCTTTATCATTAGAAGAGATTGCTTTTCTATGCAATATGAGTTTATCTACTTTTAAACGTCATTTTACAAAAGAATATAATTTATCTCCAGGAAAATGGTTTCGTGAAAAACGTTTACTGAAAGCCAAAACTATTTTAGAAGAAGGAAAACTTAAAGCCTCTGATATTTATTTAGAATTAGGTTACAGTAACTTACAAAATTTTAGTAGTGCCTTTAAATCAAGATTTGGTATTTCTCCATCTTCAATTTAAAATTGACCTTTTTTCATAACAATATGGACTTTAATCGTTAACTCGTTTCTTCAGTCTGATTCTATTTTTGCCTCAGAAATTTTAAGACTAAAAAATAGAACACATGAATATTACTTTAGAACAAGCAGAAAAAATAATTGCTGCTGCTAAAACTAAATCAGTTGAATTAAATACTAAAATGAACATTGCCGTTGTAGATTCTGGAGCTAATTTAATTGCTTTTGCTCGTATGGATGGAGCTTGGTTAGGTTCTTTAGATATTTCAATTAAAAAAGCAAAAACAGCTCGTTTCTTTGATATGAATACAGGAGTAATTGGTGAATTATCTCAACCTGGCGGTTCACTTTACAATATTGAACATTCTAATGGAGGGCTAATTACCTTCCCTGGTGGAGTTCCTGTAAAAGATGCTGAAGGAAATGTTATTGGAGCCGTTGGAGTTAGTGGTAGTACTGTTGAAAATGACCATGCTGTAGCTGAAGCTGGCGCAACAACTATTTAAAATTTATTTTGAAATTCAATAATAAAAGCCGACTAATTAATAAGTCGGCTTTTCTTTTATTGTTGTACTGTAATTGTTGGATCCCATTGAAAATATCCGAAAATACTTAAATCTGTATTATAGACAGCAAACTTCAATCCGTAATTTTCTGTTCCTTTATTATTAACTGTATTTTGAGCAAACCAAAAATCTTGGTCTATAGTTTTAATAAGTAATGGATTAAAAGTTATTGGAGCTAAAGTTGAATGTGCTCCAAAAGACTGAAGATTAAAACTAGGGTTATTAAACACATTATCACCTCCGTACTTAAACATGTCATATAAAATTACAGGTTGATCGAAATTATTGAACTCAGATGTTGCATAAAAACGTACAACATCTCCTTGAGTTGCAGAAAAACTTAAATCACCTGTTCCTTCCCCTTGTACATTACTACCTCCATCAGAAATTACCATAAATTGATATTGATGACCTATTGGAGTTGGATTAAGTGCATCTTTACTAACTTCTTTTCCATTAAAATCACTCATAATTTGAGTTGTATCTATTATAATGTTAATGTTTATTACTTTGTTTGGCATTTTGATTCAATTTTGATTCCCTACTCTATTTATAATTAGGCTTTTCAGATTCCGCCTTTGATTGTTTTCAGTCCAAGTAGTCAAAAAGTTTCATTTTAAAATTCCTGAAAACTCAGTAGTGTTTAAACTTTTAACTATTGAACTTATTTATAGAAATAGATTGCTAGCGTTTAATTTCTGATGCTAAATTATTTTGAAACAAGGATTGATATTGCAGCGTTGTTATGAAGTTGAAAATATGCTACATGAAACGGTGATATAATTGTATTAAATTATACCTGAACTAAGAAATATAGGAGAAAATTTAAAAACTATTTTAAAACTAATGCTTTTTTAAGAAGGTCTTTATATTTATCGCTGAGTGTTACTTTATAATTTTCTGATAATAGAATTAAACGATCATCCATAAATATCTCTTCTATTTTTTGAATATTAACTACTGTATTTCTATTTACTCTACTAAAGATACTTGTGTCGAGTAACTCTAGAATTTTAGTTAACGAGATTAAAATCACAAACTTTCCTTTCTCTGTGATGATATTACAATAACGACCTTCTACTTCAATAAAAATAATTTGACTAAGCAGTACTTTTTTTAGTGAACTACCTTTTTGAATATATAAATGATCTTGGGTTATAATGGTATCTTTATCTCCACTAGTAACAGCTTCTTTTTGTCCATAAAATTGTTCCATAGCACTACTTATAGAAAACAACAATTCTAGCTCATTAAAAGGCTTTACCATATAATTGAAAGGCATAGTTGCTTTGGCTCTTTCAAACAATTCTTTATCTATCGAGCTTGTTAGAAATAAAAATGGTTTTTTAGGTTTTTCTAACTGATTTATAGTTTCTGCAAATAGTATTCCTTCAGGATGTTCTCCTAAGAAAACATCAATAATAACCAAATCGATATCCTTTTCTTGCATATAAATAGCCAATGCATCTTTAAAGTTATCAGCAGAACTGATTATATTATAATCATTTCCCTCTAACACCTCTACAAGAGCCTCTCTTTCCAAAGGGTTATCCTCTACAACTAAAACATTTATTTTTTCTATTAATAGGTGGCTTTTGGTAAAGATACAATCATTTTTGTTCCTTTACCTAATTGACTTTCTATTGAAAATTTACCTTTATTTTTTTGAATCATCGATTTACACAATTGCAATCCTAAACCAGAACCTATTATGTTTTTATGACTTCTTTCATTTACAATAAGTGTTGTGGAATTTTGAAGTTTTAATCGAGTCGTTTCATCCATACCTATGCCTGTATCTTCAAGTATTATCGTAACATAATTCTCATCTAGTTCTTTGGTATAAAACTTAATATCACCACGCTTATTTGAAAATTTAATTGCATTATCTAATAAGTTTCTAAAAATAATTTTTAACGACTCCTGATCTGCCTGAATTTTAACTGAAATTGCTATGTTATTTTCGAAGTTCAGCCCTTTTTCTATAAGTAATGGTTTGTAATTGTATGCAATATGTTCTATTGCTCTAAATAATTGTATTTCTTTAACTTCAAAATAAGATTGTTTGGTTTGAAGTAATGCCCAATTTAATAGATTATCTAATAATTGATAAGCAGAATTCACAATAGTACTATTCTCTTTCAGAAGTTTTTGGGTTGATAAAGTATCATTCGCTGTTACATTCTTCAATAATTTTTTATTACTCAATTTTAACGTGTTAACCGAAGAACGTAAATCATGACTCACAATAGAGAAGAGTTTATTCTTCGTTTCATTTAACTCATCTAACCTTTTATTTTGAGCTGAAATAACTCTATTTGTTTTTAGTTTATCGCTATAAAAATAACTTCCTGCTAACAACAACAAGATTAAAAATCCAGCAGAATAAAGGAGAAATTTTCGCTCTGCTTCTTGTACCTTATTTTCTGCCTGTAAATCATTTAATTCTCTTTGTTTTTGTTGAACTAAATATTCTTTTTCTCTTTTTATTGTAGCTATTCTTTTTGCTTCGCTTTGAACAGAATCTTTCCACTTCTTATGTTCTTCAAAATAACGTAATGCTTTCTTATAGTTTTTACGATTTTTTTCTACAACATACATATTTTGTGCTGACTCACTCTTAGTATTAAAATCACTAACATAAGGAGATAGATCGTAAGCTTTTTGATAAAGTGGAATTGCAATATCATCCTGATACTGATCATAATACAAACCAGCTATATTTCCATAAGATTTAATTAAACCTAGAGTATCTTTTTTTTGCTCTAAAATCTTTAAACTTTCTTCAATATATTTTTTTGATGTCTCATATTGTTTTAAGTGCAAATAACAAGTTCCTATATTTTCTAAAACACTAGTTCTTTTAATAGTTTTTCCTTTGTAAGTTTGAGTCTTCTGAAATTTTTGAAAATATTTTATTGCTTTTTTATAGCTCTTTTCTCCCAATAACATCTCTCCTAAATACATATCGATTCTTTCGTAAAAAAAGAACTCTTTAGATACTAATTGAAACTCATTTTTTGAATCCTCAAATAATTTTTTCTGTTTAAAACTATACCCTCTGAAAAAATGACAATAATCTATAATTTTACTATCATTTTGAGGTAAACTCAATTCTTTTAATGAATAAATTAAAGTTGAATCCCATTCTTTTTTTAAAAAATAAGATTGAATCTTTTTAAAACTTTTAGATTTAAACTCATCTGTATGTGTTTTTACCTCTTTAAAAAAAGGGGAAAGAACAATTTTAGATTGACTATATACATTATTCTGTAATAGTATAAATAGAATTAGGAGGTTTCTATAGAATAACACAGAGAAAATTAATTTTCCTCTTAAAATACAAAAAGAGGAGAAAACCCCCTCTTTTCAACATCATAAATTATATATAAATTAATTATCTCCGGATTGTACAGATGTTACTGTTCCTCTTGAAGTTTCTGGATCTCTATTAATTAAATATGTACGAACCATTGTTATTTTTTCTAATGGCACTGGGTTACCTGCGGCACAACAAACAGCGCCTTCATTAAAGTTTACCTCAAAAGGATAGTAATTATATTCACTTGCTAATTCTTCTGTATGCGTGAAAGTGATATAAATATTCATTTGATAGTCTCCTGAAAAATCTAATCCGAAATTATAGAAAACTTCAAAATCTCTTTCTCTCAATCTTCCAAATTTTTCATTAATAAAAGCAACTCCAAACACAGATAATGATTGATCGTTAGGATTCTCAACATCTTTATTAAAATAAGCTTTTACAACTGTTGGTAATAAACTATCTGAATTTTTATGATTGATTTTTATTTGAGGAATTCTATCAACTTCACCAAGTTTAAATGTGATTCTATGATTTTCTAAAATACTTTTTCCAGGAATCTGCATTAATTTTTTACAATTGTTATGTCTATTAGGTTTTTCTCTTACCTCGTCTTTAATTTCTTTTACTACATATAAGATTTCTTCAAGTAATTTGTCTTCGATATTCATACTAAATATTTTAAGGTTATTAATTAATGTTATAGAATTGTATTTTAAATGAACAATTCTATAACAAAGAGAAAAGAAAAAACATCTGAACTTGATTGAAATGTTACAAAGCATTAATATCTCTGCATAAAACAACTTATTTAATACATGAAAAAAGTTGTTAAGATCACTTTAAAAGTTTTCTTTAATTTTATCGGAAATATTAAATTATATGATTTGTATTTCATGTGGTCATGAAAATGATGAAAAATTTTGCCCAAATTGTGGTGAGAAAAGAGACACTCCTAAAATAACTTTTGCCTCTACTATCACAAGTACTATTGCTACAATTACTAACATGGATAAAGGTTTTCTATACAACTTAAAAAACCTAACTTTAAATCCTAAACATACTATTGAAGAATATTTAAAAGGAAAAAGAAAACGAATTTTTAATCCTATTTCCTTTTTAATCATTGCTATTACTGCTTATTTAGTTCTTGAATCTTTTTTTAGTATAGCATCTATAGCTTCAGAAAAACAAGTAAATGCCGTTAAAGGAACTTTACCTTACAGAATAGGTTCTACTGGAGCAGCTTTTATTTATAATAATTTTAAATTCTTTTGGATATTTACCGTAATTCCTCTCTCGTTAATTACAAAACTATTTTTCAGGCGATATAATTTTGCTGAGCATATTACTATAAATTCATTTATACTAGGCCACTTAACTTTAATTGTTGGTAGCATTAGTTTTCTAATTTTTAGAATACCATTAATTTTAAATCCTTTTATTTTTATCGCTTTAACGTGGTACATCTATAGAGTATTTCATCAAAAAAATGACAAAACAGGATCATTTATAACCGCCTTTGCTTCCGTATTATTTTTTATCATAACTTTATTTGCAATAATCGTTATACTGGGATTAATCAACCTTATTTAAAAATCTATATACCAAATGAAAAAACTTACTCTATTATTATCCTTTTTCTCATTTCTATTTATAAATGCTCAGGACATGAGAATTCCTGTAGATACTACTGTAATAACTAGTAATACAGTTACAATAAAAGGGAAAAAAGTTAGCTACAAAGCTCAAACAGGTACACAACCTGTTTTTGATGCTAATGGAAATATAAAAGCTACTTTATTTTATACGTACTATCATAGAACAGATGTTCCAAATCAGTCGGAACGCCCTTTAATTATGTCTTTTAACGGTGGACCTGGCTCGGCTTCTGTTTGGATGCATATTGCTTATACTGGACCTAAAGTTTTAAAAATAGATGATGAAGGTAATCCTATTCAACCTTATGGAATTAAAGATAATCCGTATTCTGTTTTAGATGTTGCTGATATTGTTTTTATAAATCCTGTAAACACCGGATATTCTAGACCTGTAGTAAAAAAAGGAGAAAAAGTAGATAAAAAATACTTTTTTGGAGTAAACGCGGATGCAAAATATTTAGCAGATTGGTTAAATACTTTTGTCACAAGAAATAACAAATGGAAAGCTCCTAAATATATTATTGGTGAAAGCTATGGAGGTACAAGAGTAATGCAGTTAGCCTATGAACTACAAAGCAGACAATGGATGTACTTAAACGGAGTTATTATGGTTTCTCCTGCAGATTATAAAATCATCCGTACTGAAAGTTCAGAGAATTTAGCAGTAAATTTCCCGTATTTCACTGCTGCAGCATGGTATCATAAACAATTACCTCCTGCACTACAACAAAAAGATTTACTAGAAATTCTTCCAGAATCTGAGAACTTTGCAATTAATAAACTTCTTCCAGCTTTAGCAAAAGGTGGTTATATTGGTGAAACAGAAAAAAATTCTATTGCAGAACAAATGGCTTATTATTCTGGAATAGATAAAAAAGTAATTCTTCAACAAAATTTAGAAATCCCTACTTCTTACTTCTGGAAAGAATTATTACGAAATTCTTCAGGTAAAACAGTTGGAAGATTAGATAGTAGGTATTTAGGTTTAGACAGAACTGAAACCGGAACACGACCAGATTATAGCCCTGAATTAGTTTCTTGGTTACATTCTTTTACTCCAGCTATAAATTATTACACTCAAAATGTTTTGAACTTTAAAACAGACGTAAAATATAATATGTTTGGTCCTGTAAGACCTTGGGATTTTTCTAATAATAATGCTAGAGAAAATTTACGAAAAGCTATGGCAGAAAATCCTTATTTACAATTGTTAGTACAATCTGGTTATTATGATGGAGCAACTACGTATAGCGCTGCCAAATATACTATGGGGAAAATAGACCCTAGTGGAAAACTAAAAAACAGAATGTCTTTTAAAGGATACAGAAGTGGACATATGATGTATTTAAGAAAAGAAGATTTAGAAAAAGCAAATGATGATTTAAGAGCTTTCATTTTAAAAAGTTCTAAAAACGTTGGTGCTGCCAAATATTAATTAATCTGTAACTTTTTTGAGTTTCTACATACTTATTGGTAAATACCAAAGTTATGCGAGAAACTTTTAATGAATTAATTTCTTATTTAAGAAATCCTGTTTTAGAACAAGACCCTAATACTGATCCTAAATATAGATTGAAAAAGTTTTTTCACATTTTAGTGATCAGTATTATTTCTATTGGCTTGTTAACTCCTTTATTAGGTTTAGTTGAAGCTTCTGGTTTGGTAGACATGGAAAACCATGCTGTCGCAGAAATGATTAATCAACATTCTAAATTACTGGTATTTTTTTATGCTGCTATTTTAGCTCCATTACTTGAAGAAGTTGTTTTTAGAGCTCCTTTAACTTTATTTAAAGGAAAAACATTATTTAGAATTGCTTTTTATTGCTTTGCCATTCTTTTTGCACTAGTACATTTATCAAATTATACGATTACAAACAATGTTTTAATTCTTGCTCCTATTTTAGTAGCACCTCAATTAGTTTTAGGTGGATATTTAGGTTTTCTTAGAGTACGCTTTGGTTTAGGTTGGAGTATTTTATTACACGCTACATATAATGGTTTCTTTATTTGCCTTAGCTTTGCAGGTCTTCCAACATAAAATAAAACATGACTACAAAGGAGCTTAAAGAATTTTTAGACGAAAAAGCTGATTTATACGAGAATAATCAATTTATTGATAGCGACCCTATTCAAATTCCTCATTCATTTTCTTTAAAAGAAGATATTGAAATTGCTGGTTTTTTATCTTCTATAATTGCTTGGGGAAATAGAACGATGATTATAAAAAATTCAAAACGTATGATGGATTTAATGGGGAATTCTCCTTATGATTTTGTTTTACATCATTCTGAAGATCAACTTGATAATTTTGATGGATTTGTACATCGAACTTTTAATGCTGAAGATTTTAAATTTTTTATTCGTTCATTAAAAAACATTTACGAAAATCATAATGGATTAGACTCTGTTTTACTTCCTTCAGAAGAAGCAGATAATTATCAATTAGCTATTCATAACTTTAAAAAAATATTTTTTGAAATCCCTCATTTACCAAGAACTCAAAAACACATTTCCGATCCTGTAAAAGGTTCAGCAGCAAAACGTATTAATATGTTTTTACGTTGGATGGTTAGAGACAATAAAAAAGGAGTTGACTTTGGTATTTGGAAAAACCACAAACCAAGTAACTTACATTGTCCTTTAGATGTTCATACTGGTAATATCGCAAGAAAACTAGGTGTTTTAAAACGTAAACAAAATGATTGGAAAGCAATTAAAGAATTAGACCTAATGTTAAGGGAATTTGACGCTAACGACCCTGTTAAATATGACTTTGCTTTATTTGGTTTAGGTGTTTTTGAGAAGTTTTAGGTGAGATTATTTCATTACATTTGATCATCAATCAAATAATTGGCTTTATGCGTTTAAAAATTACCTTAATTGTATTATGTACAATTACCATAAATCTATTTTCTCAAAATATTAAATCACCATCCGAATTCCTAGAATATCCACTAGGTTCTCAATTTACAAGACATCATCAAGTTGTTGATTATTTCAAGCATTTAGCGAATAACTCTCCTAATATTATACTTGAAGAATATGGTAAAACATACGAAAGAAGACCTTTACAAGTAGCTTATATTAGTAGTAAAAGTAATATTGAAAATTTAGAGACAATAAGAAAACAACATTTAACAAATACTAAATTAGAAAACACGTCTCCTTTAAAAGATAAAGCTATAGTATGGTTAAGTTACAATGTACATGGTAATGAAGCTTCTGCAACAGAAGCTGGAATTTTAACCGCTTATAAATTATTGACAGAAAAAAAATCTTGGCTCGAAAATGTGATTGTTATTTTAGATCCATGTATTAACCCAGATGGTAGAGATCGATATGTAAACTGGTTTACGCAAGTTTCAAATAGAAACATAAATCCGAATCCTTCTGCTATAGAACACAATGAACCTTGGATTCAAGGTAGACCGAATCATTATTTATTCGATTTAAATAGAGATTGGGCTTGGGCAACACAAATAGAATCTCAACAACGTTTAAAAGTTTACAACAAATGGTTACCACATATTCACGTAGATTTTCACGAGCAATACATTAATAACCCTTATTATTTTGCTCCTGCTGCTGAACCTTTTCATGAAGTAATTACTCAATTTCAAAAAGATTTCCAAGGAGAAATTGGTAAAAATCATGCAAAATATTTTGATGAAAAAGGTTGGTTATACTTTACTAAAGAAAGTTTCGATTTATTATACCCAAGTTACGGAGATACTTATCCAACTTTTAATGGTGCTATAGGTATGACATACGAACAAGCTGGACACGGAATGGCTGGTTTAGGTATAAAAACTGCTGAAGGAGATATTTTAACTTTAAAAGACCGATTATTACATCATACAACAACTGGGCTTTCGACTGTAGAAGTAGCATCTAAAAACACTAATAAATTAAATTCTGAATTTAAGAAGTATTACGATAACAAGAACTATAAATATGCTTCGTATGTATTACAAGGAAACTCTGATAAAATTGAGAAATTAAAAAAGTTATTAGGTCGTCATGAAATTAAATATGGAAAAACAACGAGTAAATCAGTTTCAGGATATGTTTTTTCAAAAAAAGGAAATGGTCAACTTAAGATAGATCAAAACAACATTACTATCAATACAGATCAACCCAAAGGAAAATTAGTAGAAGTTTTATTTGAACCTAAAGCAACTATTAAAGACACTGTAACTTATGATATTACTGCTTGGTCTTTACCATATGCTTATGGTTTAAATACTGTTGCTAGTAAAAATAAAGTTAGTACAACTACTTATAGTTCTTCTACACCTAAAGCTAATTTGAAAAATAATGTATATGCTTATGTTTTTGATTGGAACCACATTTCAGATGCTGCCTTATTAGCTGATTTGTTAAATAATAAAATACGTGTTAGAACGAATAAAAAAATGATGGTTAATAGCGGTCATAATTTAGCTCCAGGTTCTTTAATTGTAACTAAAAGAGATAACAAACACATTAAAAATTTTGATGCTTTAGTCTTAAAAATCAGTAAAAAACATGATAAAGCAAATCATCATATAACAACAGGTTTATCTACAAAAGGTGTGGACATGGGATCTTCTAGTGTTAAAGAAATTAAACAAAATAAGATTGCTGTTTTATCTGGAAGAGGAATTTCTACATTAAGTTATGGCGAAGTACGTTATTTCTTAGAGAGAGATTTAAATTATAATTATAGTGCTATCCCAGCTCAAAACTTATCTGCTAAACTACTTTCAAAATTCAATACTTTAATTTTACCAAACGGTGGTTATCGAAGTATTTTAAACGAATCGAAATTAAAAGTATTAAAATCTTGGATTAGTCAAGGTGGTAAAGTAATTGCCATTGGAAATGCTAATCAAGTATTTAGCTCGAGTAAATTATTCGGTTTAAGTCCAAAAAAATCTAAAAAAGACAAAAAGAAAGAAGCTGACAAAGCTCCTAAGTTAATTTTGCATAAGGATAAAGAACGAGCATATATTAAGAACTTAATTACTGGAGCTATTTTTAAAACAAAAATAGACAACTCTCATCCACTTGGTTTTGGATATAGTAACGATTATTTCACACTTAAATTGGGTAATAGTACATATGATTATTTAAAAAATGGGGCTAATGTAGCAATACTAAATAATAACACAGTTATTTCTGGTTTTGCTGGTTCTGAAACATTAAAGAAGCAAAAGAATTCGTTGATTTTCGGAAATGAATCAATTGGCAGAGGAAATATAACTTACCTAACTGACAATCCATTGTTTAGAGGTTTTTGGGATAATGGAAAACTTTTCTTTGCAAATGCCATATTTATGGTGAATTAACTTGCATATGAAGAATATTTAACTATTTTTAACTTTTTAAAACTAAACTACAATGAAAAATGCTATAACTGAAATGAAGAGTTTAGATATTTATGTTAATTCTTTATCGCAAAAAAAGTACGAGAATATAAAACCTTTACTTGTTAATAAGGATAAAGCTAGAATTAACATGCTTAGTTTTGATATCCATGCACAGAATTATAATTTTTTATTAGAAGAATCTTCTATTCAAAGTGATATTTTTTCTTTAAAAAATGTGGCTAAAAATTTTTCTTGGAAAAGTAACATAGAAAGTATTTTAACCAAAAATTCTTTTGAAGCTTTAATCTTAACGGATATCGATAGAAATATTCTTTGGGTTAACGATGGTTTCTCTAAAATGACTGGTTACCCTAAAAATTATGCAGTTAGAAAAACTCCTAGTTTTTTACAAGGACGATCAACATCCGCTGAAGTTAGAGAAAGGATTAGACAAAAACTTCAATTAGGTAATCCATTTAAAGAGGTTATCATAAATCATAAAAAAAATAAAACAGAATATAAATGTGAGCTTCATATTTTCCCATTAAAAGACAAAAATGAAGTAACTCACTTTTTAGCTTTAGAAAAACAAATAGCTTAGTTTTTAAGTTATCACAATACATAAAAAAAACTTGAAATTCTATAAAAGAATTTCAAGTTTTTTTTATTCTTGCTTTTTTGACTTTCTTATGATAATCTTTTTCATCTTTATAACTTTTATTCACACCACTAGTTTTCTATAAATAATCCTCTCTTAGATTGACAAAAGAAAAGTTATCACTTAAATACAACAACCTATCGTATGAAATAGCATTTGAATTATTTAAATTTTCCTTCACATGAATCATGAAATCTTCTGGCCATTTGAAATTGAAATTCTTAGTATAATGTAATAAATCTGAACTCCAAACCCAAAAACCATCAGTTCTTATAGTATGGTAATGAGAGAAATAATCATCAGTAAAAATACAAGGAGATTTATCGAGAACAATATTTAAATATTCTGCCTTATCAAGGTATTCGGCTAACCATTTATTCTCAATATCTTTATTTGGATAACAACTCTGTTTTAACTTATTATTATCATATATATATTCTCTTTTACTCTCAACGTGCACTATAAAACGTATCATTTTATTATTTTTCTTTTGTTCTTATTTTTCCTTGTACCTGATTGAAACTATTTTCAACTCTTTTCAGAAAAGAATTCAAAATTCATTAGATTCATTTTAAATTATTTCTTTTTGAAAACTAATAAATGATAACGATACTAATAATATTTTTCTAATCGTAACAAATTTGACTTTAACAAAACTAACTAATAATATCCTCACTAAAAAAACAACCTTAAGAATATTTTTAATTCTTAAGGTTGTTATTAACACAAACAATATAATCTTATTAACTCTAACTCTCTTTTTTATCTAATGCAAAAGCTACTAATTTAGAAGAATCATAAGCATCTATCTCATGATCTCCGTTAGTTGCCAAAGCATTTACATATAATCGTTGTGCAAAAGCTGCTTTCTCTTCACTAGCACAAGTACCCAATAAATCTGCAGGTTTAAATGTTTTTGTGTATTCACTAAATTCATTTCTAATATAATTTGGACTAGTTGTTGTTATTGCATTTCCAATAACCATTCCTCTTGCATTCGTTTTTCTTGTTTGAACAGAATCACTACATGTTCCTTTTTGAACCACAAAACTTAAATCAGCAAAATTGTGAGGATGATATGCTCTAAATTTAATTTCAATGTTAGAGTTTACATTTTCATAAGGTACAAAACCACAACAAGTAGGATTTACCTCTACTCCATCAACTTTTATTTTATAAATATCTGCTTGAGTAGAACTATTATCAATTCTCATGACCATTTTAAATGCACTACAAATATTCGTTCCTATATTATTAACTAGATTTATTGCTGGCGCATTTATTGAAGGTGTAAACGTATCAAAATCTGGAATTTGAAATAATTCATTTGGTATGTTAGTAACCTTATTTCCGTTTTTATCGAAAAGTTCTAGAATAAACTCGTACAATCCATCTCCTTCTAAAGAAGAATCAAAAGCTATTGTTCTTGTATTTCTATCCCAATCTGCATCTTGTTCTGGAGCGTTAAATGGTGCATCTTGCGGTGAACTCGTTGGAATTAAATATAAATTTCTTTCTGAAGCAATATCAAAAGGACCTAGCTTAACACTATTGTAATTAAAATGTAAATGCCCGTTGCTATCTCTAAAAGTATATGAATATGATTTTCTAACTAAATTATCTAAGCTTTTATATGTACTTACAACGTCGGATAAATCAGCATTTTTAACTTTCTTAAACGACCATCTGTAATAGGTGTATTTGTTACTAGGTAAGTCTTTACTTAATTGTACTATAAAAGATAAATTCTTTCCAAAAGGCCTTCTAAAATTCCCTTTTGTTTCATGCTTATCTGTTAATCCTTGTCTTTTTAAAATTTTACCTTGAATTGGAGCTCCATCTACATTTCTTTGTTCTATGTGAGTAACACTAGTTCCCCAATTAATTGTTTTAATCCAAATTAATTCACCATCTAAATCGTTAGAACACTCCCAACGAACTCTTTCATCTGTTACATTTATGTTTACCTCTGTACCACATTTATAATTCCAATATGTATTACACGACAACCATGGCTTATATACTGTCACCCACTGATCATCTATAAATGCTTCTACCCAGAAATATAAATCAGGATGATCTCCAAATATTGCGTAAGAAATTTCAGTATCAAAATCTCCATTATTATCAGTATATACAGTAGTTAAGTGATCACACTTATAAAAATAATGCCACAACCAGGGAACTAAACAAATCACAGGATGAAATAAAGAGAAGTTATTTAAAATTGCCTCTCTTATTAATTTTGGATTTTTACTTTGTAATAAGCTTAAAACTTTTTCATTTGCAATAATTGGTTGAGTAGCCTTGGATAAAATTAATTTATTTTCTTTTGGGAACTTTAAATTTAACTCAGGTCTTTTAGTACCCTCAAAAAAGTTAAAATCGAAATTTAAATTTGGTAATGGGAATGGTCTTGGTATTTCAGGAATTTCTTTTATAGTTGGAATAGGCATTGGTATTTCAGGATACAATATTAAATCTGGAATTTTAATAATGATATCGTCTGGTATTTTTGGTAGTAACCATTCTATCCTATCTACTTCGCAAATATGAACTCGAACATTACATAAGCCTTTTCTATCTTTAAAATTATTGATATTAAAAACTTTAGATACATTTCCAAGAACTCTACATTTTTTTCTAAACCAAAATGCAGTTAATTTATCAGGAATAGCCAATGCTTCTAACTCATTGCTTCTATTTATTCTAATTTTTGGTCGATAAGCTTTATGTTTACTCGCTAATACAGCAAAATCACTCTCGTTTGAAATTGCTTCATCATTTGGTAATACTAAAATTGATGAATTACCCCTTCTATCAAATTTAGTTTTAAACTTAACTTTATCATCTTTTATAGTTACTTTTTCTACTAACTTCTTATTTCTATCAAATAAATAAGCGATTAATTCAAGTGATTTCGTTTTTTCACTGGATTTAAAATGAATCGTAGTGTTTTTTTCTTTGGTTGACATGATTTCAAAAGGTTTATAATTTACCTCTGCAATCTAAAACAACCAAAAAGCTAAAAATCAATGATAAATCTTGATATTCATCAGAATTTTAACCTTTGATTTATAAAGGTTTTTCCTGTCTTTAAAAACGGATTTATTGGGATTTTAAGGAATTTAAAAAAGCTTATTAATTATTTTTCGAGAGTGCTAATTTAATTCCTAAAGCAATAAAAATCCCTCCTGTTATTTTATCTAGCCATACTTTAAACTTATAATTCTTACGTATTTTACTTGATAATTTTGAAGAAAAAACAGCCAATAATAAACACCAAAATGTACCTGTTGCTAAAAAAGTCGTTCCTAATATTAGAAAAGACAATGATGTATTTTGATAAGTAGGGTTTATAAATTGTGGTAAAAAAGCTAAAAAGAAAAGTGCAACTTTAGGATTTAATATATTGGTAAGTATACCTGACAAATAAACTTTCTTGAAATTAATCACTTCGTTTTCTGTTGCTAGATTAAAACCTCCTGAGCTTTTGCTGAAAAGTGATTTCAAACCTAAATATATTAAATATATTGCTCCCAAATATTTAACTACTTGAAAAGCTAATGCTGATTTTGCTAGAATAATTGATAATCCTAATGTAGCAAATATTACATGAAATAATGCGCCGGTAGTAATACCTAAAGCTGATAATATTCCTGCTTTTTTACCTTGTGCTATACTTCTTCCTAAAATATACATTGTATCAGCACCTGGCGTAATATTTAAAATTATACCTGCTATTAAAAAAGTTTCAAAGTTTATTATACCAAACATTTTTCGAAGTTTTTAGATGACATCATAAAAATAATCTTATACATTTTATCATCTAAAAAAACATATTGATATTAACTTTTCTTCTATAAGAAAATAATATCTATTTTACTTTGATAATTAAGTAAATATCTAAAATTGTTTACATGAATTCAAAAACTTAATTCCTGCTATGGTTAAAAAAAGTAATTTGATTAATTCTAGAATAATAAATAAAATGTGATGATATGATTCTGATACTTTTTCTTCTGCAATAATTAAATCTGCCCTATGATTTAGTACTGGTATCAACCATAAAGATTGCATCAACAATATTAAAACAACAACACCATAAGCGTAATTAGATTTTAAAGGAAAGTTTCCTATAAAAAAACTTGTAATCAGGATAAGAGAAAAGATTATCTCTATTTTATTTAAAGCTCCAAATACTACTTTACCAATTCCTAATCCTAGTTTTAGTGTAATATTTGGAGCTGTAAATTTTAATGGAGCTTCTAAAAATGAAATTCCTAAGACCATTCCTACCCAAATAAATGTTATACAAATTATTAGTGTTTTCATATAATTAAGGTATTTAAAAAGCCTAAAAAACTTGAATATATTTTAAATCAAACTGATTAAAAAACTATTTTCTCCTTTGATTTAAAGGCACAAAAGGTTTTTGTTTTACTGTTGGAGTTCCATGTAAATCAAAATCTCCAGCATCGTGAATCTTAACATCTATAAATTCTCCAAGTTTTATATAATGTTCTGTTGCATCAACTATAACATCATTATCAACATCTGGTGAGTCAAACTCTGTTCTTCCATAGTAATACTCCCCATCTTTTCTGTCGAATAAACAACGGAAAGTTTTTCCTATTTTTTCTTGATTTAACTCCCAAGAAATCTGACTTTGAACTTCCATAATTTCATTAACTCTTCGGAATTTCACGTCAGCAGGAACATCGTCTTCTAAAACATAGGCTCCTGTGTTTTCTTCGTGAGAATATTCAAAAGCACCTAAACGCTCGAAACGCATTTCTTCAACCCAGTCTTTTAACTCTTGGAATTGCTCTTCTGTTTCTCCAGGATATCCCACAATTAATGTGGTACGAATTGCCATATCTGGAACAAACTCTCTAAACTTATGAATTAAGTTTGTTGTTTTCTCGTGAGTCGTTCCACGTTTCATAGATTTTAAAATCTCTGTATTGATATGTTGTAATGGAATATCTAAATAATTACAAACTTTAGGTTCTGTTTTCATTACTTCTAACACATCCATTGGAAAACCTGACGGGAATGCATAATGCAAACGAATCCATTCTATTCCATCAACTTTTACCAGCTCTCTTAATAAATCTGCTAAAGCTCTTTTTTTATAAAGATCTAAACCATAATACGTTAAATCTTGAGCAATTAACATGATTTCTTTAATTCCGTTTGCTGCTAACTTTGTAGCTTCGATCACTAAATCTTCAATTGATGTAGATTTATGTTTTCCTCGCATTAATGGAATGGCACAGAATGAACATGGACGATCACAACCTTCTGCTATTTTTAAATATGCATAGTGCTTTGGTGTTGTCGTTAAACGCTCACCAATTAGTTCGTGTTTATAATCTGCTTCTAAAACCTTTAAAAGATTCGGTAAATCGTGCGTTCCAAAATACTGATCTACATTAGTAATCTCTTTTTCTAAATCCGGCTTATAACGCTCACTTAAACAACCAGAAACGAAAACTTTATCCACTTCACCTCTTTCCTTTTTTTGCGCATAATGTAAAATGGTATCAACACTCTCTTCTTTGGCTTTACCAATAAAACCACAAGTGTTAATAACTACAATGTTTCCGTCATCTTCAGGATCTTCATGTACAACGTTTTTACCACTAGCTTTTAACTGTCCCATTAACACTTCACTATCGTAAACGTTTTTAGAACATCCTAAGGTTACCACATTGATCTTATTTTGTTTTGTAGATTTAGTACGCATCTATCTAAAAATTTAAGGTGTGCAAAATTATGATTTATTCGTCATAAATCACTCATAGTCTTTAGGTAATTTTCTAGCTTTCGATAATTTTTCAAAAGCCATACCTAATGATAATAGTTTAAACTCTGTTTTTGGTAAACCTATGAAAGTCAAACTAATTGGTTCTCCTGTTTCTTTATATCCCATCGGAATTGTTAAATTAGGATACTCTGCTACTGCAGAATATGCTGAATGAAAATTATTAATAGAAAGGATTGCATCTAATTTTTCAGTTTCAAAAACTTTAAAATACGATAAACCTGCTTCTTTTAAATTTGATTTCACTTTTACAAATGCATCTGTAGATGTCGTATCTTTTACAATTCCTTCAAAAAGTTGTTGACCATAAGGCGCTCTCAAAATTGAATCTTGCTCATTAAATGCGACAAGATCTTTTACTGTTTTTTCTGAAACTTTCTTATCACTTAAATACTTAGGCAAATCATGTTTCATATCAATATTCAATAAAGTTAAGAAACCTTGTAAACTTGTTTGTTCTGGTGAAATTTCAACTAAAATAGCTCCTGTGTTTTTTATTTTCTCTACTGTCCTTTTGTAAATAGAGTCAGTAAGTAAAGCTTTAAAAACTCCTAGTCTTTTACCTTCTAAACCTTGATTTTGAAATTGTTTTTCATTTTCCGATAGGGCAAATGATTTTTCATCTGATGCATCTTTTCCTAATAATGCTTGTAAAAGAATATAATTATCTATTACATTCTTTGTCATTGGACCTGGTGTATCTAGTGTACTCGATATTGGAACTATTCCTGAACGACTTAGCAAACCGATTGTTGGTTTTAGTCCTACAACTGAATTCTGACTTGAAGGTGATGTTATTGAACCTGCTGTTTCTGTTCCAATAGTTGCTACGGCATAATTTACAGCAGTTGCGACACCACTTCCAGAACTTGAACCTCCTGTTTCAAATATTTTTCTTCCATAAGGATTTAAAGTCTGGCCTCCAATCGCACTATATCCTAACGGACAACCAGCACAAAAATAGTATGCCCATTCGCTTAAATTTACCTTTCCTAAAATTAAAGCTCCTTTTGACTTTAATTGTTTTGTAATAAAAGAATCATTGGTTTTGTTATCCTTTAAAGCTACAGCTCCTGCAGTAGTAGGCAAATTTTCTGTATTAATATTGTCTTTTAATAAAATAGGCATTCCGAATACCGATTCATTAGAAATATTTTGATCTTTTAATTCTTTATCTTTTTGTTTCGCTTCCTCAATTACTTTAGGATTTAAACTAATAATTGCGTTTAAGTATTTTGTGGAATCACTTTCAAACTTTCTAATTCTATATAAATAAAATAGTGTAAGATTTTCATATGTTAACTTTCCTTCTTTAATTGATTGCTGAATTGAAGGAATAGATTGTTCTATAATTAATGGTTTTAAACTTTTGTAATTTTCTTCTGAAAATTGCTTCAAATCTTTTTGAAAAGGTTTAAAAACTTCATTCATATCCAAGAATTTAGATCGTAGCAGTTTAAACTTCATTCTTGGGTTCTCATGTTCCTGCTGTACTTTTAATTCAGCAGTTTCATTGTACTTTGTAAAGTATTGAGTTTCCTTCTCTTCTTCCTTTTTACATCCTATTAAAACTAATATAGCGAGTAGTAGTATTATATTTTTCACGAAGTGGTTTTTAAATTGATTGACTTTATAAAGATATGAATATTTTAAGTCGTTAAAAACTACGTCAAATTAGGTTATTGTGAAAATCTTATATTTGAGTTTGAAAATACTATGTTATGATAAAGAAAGTTTTCTTGATATTTATGATGTGCTTTTTATTTTTTTCATGCAAAAATGAAGAAGATAAAAAAACAACAACTAAAACGAGTTCTACTTTAAAAAAAACTGAGCCTGTAAAAAGAGATATTAGTAAACCTTTAGAGAAAGAAAATCTTCCAAAAGATTCCATTATTGAATCTAAAGATTTTTATGTGGGAACAATTCACAAAGAGAGCGATGACATTTTCGATAGCGAAGCTATACTTAATTTGTATAATGAAAAAGATATAGCTATTGCTTCTTTTGAAGTAAATACTGAATTTATGGAAAAGGATATTAAAGTCTTTGAAATTAATCACCACAACCTGTATAATGTAAAAAGAATAATTACTTTCGAAATTGCTGATTGCCCATGCGCTTGTACATTTACCTTAGTATATGTATTAGAAACTAAAAATAATTCATACTTTAAACTACCTCCAGTCATTTATTCAGCTGAAGAATACAGACAACCAGAATCTTACTATACTTTTGGAAAGAAAAACACCATATACAATACATTAAAAACTTATAAATATTTAGATGGTAAACCAAAAGTTGATCTTATTTTAAGACAAAAAAAACTTACCTGGGGAGGATTGGATATTATAGAAAAACAAGATTTATCGCAAGATTTATTAATTACTACAGCCAAAAAAGGTCTGGTTGTTCGTGATAAACCTAGTCTTAAAGGAAATAAAATAGACAAATTTCCTTTTAGAACTCAAATTATTGTTCAAGAAGTAACAGATCAAAAGCTAGAACTTTATGATGAAGGAAAAATTATAAAAGGAAACTGGGTTAAAGTAGAAAACTACAATAATAATAACTGGACAATAGGTTATGTTTTTGATGGATTCACTGAAAAAATCTTAAATGAATAAATTAAATCCTTCCATAAAACTTCATACTTATGTAGGTACTTTTTTAAGTCTTTGGATTTTTATTTTCACATACTATATAAGACCTTTCGATAGTAGAAATTTTGGAAATTATCCTTGGTGGGAATTTTTAAGTATTGGATTTAGCTTTATTACTTTTTTAAGCTACTTTATCATTTCGATATTACAAGATTCTATTTATCAAAGATTTGAAAAATGGAATATTGTACTAGAAGTTCTATCAATTTTATGTTTTCTTTTTCTGAATTTAACTCTTGCTTTCTTGTATTATAAAAGTCCCTTTTTAAATGGAATTTGGTCATTTAATCAGTTTTTTTATGGCAATTTAAAATCGGCTCTAATTTTTATCCCAATTATAATATTTGCAAGAAACCTAACTCTTAAACAACTACCAAAACAGAGTGAAGAAACAATAATAGAACAACCTAAGTCTATAAATAAAGAAGAGAAAAAAATTACTATAAGAGGTGAATACAAATTAGATATTTTAAAAATTAAAAAGGAAGATTTAATCTGTGTTTCTAAATCTCAAAATTATGTTGAAGTCTTTTTTTTAGATCAGAACAATATCAATTCTAAATTAATTAGATCATCCTTAAAAAAAATTCATTCCGATTTCAATTTTCTTACTCAAGTACATCGATCTCATTTGATAAACCCTTCTCATTTTAAATCTTGGAAAAACTCAAATACTATTTTACTTACACAAATTGAAATTCCTGTATCTAAAAGTTTTAAAAACAATCTTAGGTCAATCTGATTTTCGCACCTAAAAACAAACCTTTCGCAACTATCAGCTGATCTCGTAGACTTTCGTAGTGTACAACTAAATACTTTTATCGCAAAATATTTACATACTATGAGAACACTTTTCGTGCTAAAAGCACTTTTTATTTTTACTTCAATATTTTCTCAAGTCACTTCTGAATTTTCAAAGGATATGGAAAATGATATTACAAATTTTATTGAAAGTAAAAAGCAATTTTATAATTCTCCGAATATTGCTGTAGCCATTACGGATGAAAATAATACAATATATCTTAAACACTTTGGAAATGGAAAGAAAGGAGATCGATATTTAATTGGATCTATGTCTAAATCTTTTACAGCATTACTTACACTTGTTTTGGAAGAAAAAGGGGTATTAAATATTAATGATCCTGTACATAAATTCTTAAAATGGTTTACTTATAAAAACAAAAAAATTTCTGATCAGGTTACAATTAAGGATTTACTACAGCATACTTCTGGAATAAGTACTGAGATAGGAAACACTTTTTTAGAAAGTAATAATGATTTTGATTATACTCAATATTACACTGAAACACTAAAAAAAATTGATTTAGTTGATTCTTCAGAATTACCTTATGAATATTCTAATGCAAACTACAGATTGTTAGGTTTAATAATCGAAAATGCAACTGGTAAGAGTTATAAAGAATGTTTAGAAATTTATATTACTAAACCTTTGAATTTAGATGACACATCAGCTAGCATAACTCCAAAATTGATCGATAGTTATCAATATTTTTTACACTATCCTAGTATAAAATTTAACAAGAATTTTCATCGTCAAGAAATTCCGTCAGGATTAATATCAAGTTCAGCAAATGATATGTCTAACTATTTAAGGAACTTGATGAATAGCTATAATAATAACACAAATTCTACTTTAAATAGTAATTCTATCAAACGATTATTTACTGCAAATGAAAAATCTAATTATGGATTTGGATGGCTAATTGTTAATGATATATTTTATCATTACGGGACAAATAAAAGCTTTGAATCTAGTATGTATATACTACCTTCTATTAATAAAGCTATTGTCGTATTAATTAATTCTAACCAAGCTCCTGATGCGGAAATTATTGATGGTATTGCAAGCATTCTATTAAACCAAAAATTTAATAACAAATCATCTTTCAAATATTATAGAAATTTACCTTTTATTGTTTTTGTTTTGGCACTCGTCTTTTTGATCCAATTTATGAATTGGAAAAGATTAAAATTTCCAATACAGTTTTCTAAAAAAATACTACCTAATTTATTCTTAATTTTAGGACTAATGATATGTGTTACTTTTATAAATATTTTTCCTAAACTTAATGGAGTAGATTTAAAAACTGCTGTACAGTTTGATCCTGCAAGTGGATATAGTTTAATTCTTATTTCACTTTTTTTATCGCTAACGTTTCTACTAAACTATTTTTCTACAACAGCAAAAACATTAAATAATTAAACTAAAAAAACTACTTTTCAAAAAGTAGCTTTTTTAGTTTTTATGTATATCGATTATTTGAAGAAACTATCTACAAATTCATATTTATTAAAAACTTGTAAATCGTCTATTCCTTCTCCTACTCCAATATATTTTACAGGAATTTGAAATTGATCTGAGATTCCAATTACAACTCCACCTTTTGCTGTTCCATCTAATTTAGTAACTGCCAAAGAAGTTACTTCTGTTGCTTTTGTAAACTGTTTTGCTTGTTCAAATGCATTTTGCCCTGTTGAACCATCTAAAACTAACAATACATCGTGTGGCGCATCTCCTACTACTTTTTGCATTACGCGTTTAATTTTCGTCAGCTCATTCATTAAGTTTACTTTATTATGTAAACGGCCAGCCGTATCAATAATAACAACATCTGCATCTTGATTTACTCCTGATTGTAAAGTATCAAAAGCTACAGAAGCAGGATCTGATCCCATTTCTTGACGAATAATAGGAACATCAACTCTGTCAGCCCAAACTTGAAGTTGGTCTATTGCTGCTGCTCTAAACGTATCTGCTGCACCTAGAACAACTTTTAAGCCTTTCTTTTTAAACTGAGAAGCTAACTTACCAATAGTTGTAGTTTTACCTACACCATTTACTCCAACAACCATTAAAACATATGGTTTTTTATTCTCTGGAATAGTAAAATCAGTTTCATCTCCAATATTCGTTTCAGAAAGCAATCCTGCTATTTCTTCACGTAATATTTTATTTAATTCTTCGGTTCCTAAATATTTATCTTTAGCTACACGTTCCTCAATTCTTTCAATAATCTTTAAAGTAGTATTAACACCTACGTCAGAAGAGACTAAAATCTCCTCAAGATTATCCAACACATCATCGTCTACCTTAGATTTTCCAGCAACCGCTTTAGACAATTTAGAGAAAAAACTTTCTTTAGATTTTTCTAATCCTTTGTCTAAAGTTTCTTTTTTCTCCTTCGAGAATATTTTTTTAAAAAAACTCATAGTTAACAGTTATAATCGTAATAGTTTGGTGTAAAAAACCGTACCAGTATTAAAATACAGCCAAAATGTCATTTTATTTTGCTTTATACCAATACAATTTCTTCAAAAATACATCTTTTTAGCATATACAAAAAAAGCTACTTTCGTAATGAAAGCAGCTTTTTTGTAAACTGTATACAAGAATTACTTTTTTGCTAAAAAGTCGTTAACTTGTGTAGGGTCCATAATAGCTTCAACAAAAGAGTAAGCACCAGATTTAGGTGACTTTACCATTTTGATAGCCTTAGTTAATCTTTTAGAACCTGTTTGTAACGTTGCTACTGATTTCTTTGCCATGACCTACTTATTTTATTTCTTTGTGAACTGTCATCTTCTTTAAGATTGGATTAAATTTCTTTAATTCCATTCTATCAGGAGTATTCTTTTTATTCTTAGTTGTGATGTAACGAGAAGTTCCTGGTTGACCAGAAGCTTTATGCTCAGTACATTCTAATATAACTTGAACTCTGTTTCCTTTTTTTGCCATCTCTCTAATACTTTATCTAGAAGTAATTACTTAGTTAAGAAACCTTTTTCTCTAGCTTCTTTAATTACAGCTGTAATTCCTTTCTTGTTAATATTTTTTAATGCAGAAGCAGATACTTTTAATGTTACCCATTTATCCTCTTCTGGAATATAGAAACGCTTAGTCATTAAATTAGCGTTGAATTTTCTCTTTGTTCTGTTTAAAGCGTGAGATACATTGTTACCTACCATCGCTTTTTTTCCTGTTAATTCACAAACTCTAGACATCTTCTTGACAGTTTTTGTTGTTATTTCTAAACGAGGTGCAAATATACGTATTTTAAACTCAATAAAACAAACTATATAACATTAATTTTACATATTCTTTTTCAATAAGAGCTCTAAAGCCTTGTTTACTGTTTTATTTATTACTTTTTCTCTTGGTTGCCCAAAATTAAATTCATGAACTTCAACTTGTTGTTTTGAAGCTAGACCTATATATACAATGCCTACATCTTTGTCGTTATGATCCGTAGTTGGACCTGCATTACCTGTAATTGAAATTGCGTAATCTGTATGTAACTTTTCTAAAGCTGATTTTGCCATTGCTTCTGCAACTTCTTTACTCACAACAGAAAATTCATCAATTATAGATTTTGGTATATCTAATAGTTTTTGTTTTAATTCAGAAGAATACACCACGAAACTACCTTTGAAATATGCTGAAGAACCAGGTACTGAAATTAAAGACGAGGCTATTTTACCTCCTGTCATACTTTCTGCTGTTCCAATTGTTTTATTTTTTTCCTTTAAAGAATTCCCTACTAATTTTTCAATTGTTAATCCTTCATCTAGCCCAACAACAATATCTGAAATTAAAACCGATAGCTTTTTTACTTCTTCATTTAAAGTTTTAGTTACAAAATCAATATCATTTCCTTTAGCACTTAATCGTAACCTTACTTTTCCGAAAGATGGCAGATATGCTAACTTTATATGATTGGGTAAATTATTCTCGAAATCTTCAATTTTTTCAGCAATTACACTTTCTCCTTGTCCATAGGTTTGAATTGTCTTGTGTAATATATGTGGTAATTCAAACTTTTCTTGAATTCGAGGTAAAACTTCATGAGTCATTAATCCTTTCATTTCATAAGGTACTCCTGGTAACGAAACAAATACAGTTTCATTTTCATAAAACCACATTCCTGGAGCTGTTCCATATCTATTTGGGAGCAACGTCGCTTTTGATGGTAAATGTGCTTGGTACTTTTGCACTTCATTAAAAGGATGATTCACCTTTTTAAATAATCTCTTGATGTTTTCTATAACTTCAGGATATTCTACTATTTCATGATCATTAAAGTATTCAGCTATTGTTTTTTTAGTAATATCATCTTTGGTTGGACCTAATCCTCCTGTTATAATGACAATATCTGCTCTATCTTGAGCTTCTTTTAATGCATTTAATATATGTTCTTTTTCATCTTGAATTGATGAAATTTGATATACCGATACTCCAATCTTATTTAACTCCTTACCTATCCACTGTGAGTTTGTATCTACTATCTGCCCTATTAAGATTTCATCTCCAATTGTGATGATTTCTGCTTTCATATGTCTTATTCTATTTTTGATTTTCAGCAAATTGTATCCTAATTATTTATTAAACTTAGTTGTTTTCTTGTTTCGAAAACATTTCAAGAATACATTTGCAATCAACCAAAGACAAAAATACTCACATATTTTCTAAACGTTTTGTAAAAAATGATTAAAAATCATAAGTAGTAATGTAACTGAATGTGATGTAAATAGTCTTTTCTGAAAAACCAATAATGAAAAACAACTTTGCTTTAATTACGGGAGCTAGTCAAGGACTAGGTTTAGCCTTAGCTGAAGAACTAGCTAAACAAAAATTTAATCTACTTTTAGCTGCGCTTCCTAATGAAAATTTAAGTGACACTTCTAAAAGAATAGCTAACGATTTTAATGTTACTGTTGATTATTTTGAAGCAGACATGACAGAAAAAAGCAATGTTATAGCGCTTGGTGAATGGGCTAATAATTATAAAGTATCTATCCTTATTAATAACGCCGGAAGTGGTGGTTCGAAACATATTACTGAAGTTTCTTTAGAATATATTGAAAAAATTATTCAACTGAATGTAACATCAACTTCAATGTTGACCAAACTTTTACTTCCTAATTTAATCGAAAGTAAAGAAGGATATATTATGAATATTTCTAGTATGGCTGCTTTTAGTCCGATGGGATATAAAACGGTGTACCCTGCATCTAAAAAATTTATCGATCATTTTTCTATGGGACTTAGAGAAGAATTAAAAGATAAAAATGTTTCAGTTACTGTTGTGTATCCTGGACCAATGAAAACAAATGATGAAGTTACTTCTCGAATTGAGAGTCAAAGTAAATTTGTAAATCTTGGTGTAGTTGAACTTGATGAAATTGCAAGAATGAGTATTTCTAGAATGTTTAAAGGTAAAAGACGTGTTGTTCCTGGTCGATTAAACAGAATTAGTAAATTTATTTTAAGTGTTTTACCGTCTAACACTAAAATAAAGATGTTAAGTAACGCCATGAGAAAAGAAATTCAAGCCTAATGAAAGTTTTAGTTACTGGTGCTAATGGTTTATTAGCTACAAATATTATCGCAGTTTTACTGAAAAAAAAATATAGTGTTATTGGTTTATTACGAAATGAGAAAAGTTTTGCTTTACCTACTCATGAAAATTTAAAACTTCATATTGGTGATATTACCAAAAGCAAATCTTTTGAATCTATTTTATCTGAAATTGATTGTATTATTCATGCAGCTGCTCTTACCGGACAAGACATTATAGATTATAACGTATACAAAAACGTAAATGCGACCGCTACAGAGACATTATATAAAAAAGCATTACAGCATAATATTAAAACCTTTATATATATAAGTACAGCCAATTGTTTTGGTTTTGGAAGCTTGAATGATTTGGGTAATGAAAATAAACCTATTCGCTTTCCTTTTTCTAAATCATTATATGCAAAAAGTAAACTAGAAGGACAAGAAAGTATTCTTCAATTTGCAAAAGATAACTCTGAAACAAAGCTTGTGACGTTAAATCCAACTTTTATGATTGGATCTTATGACACAAAACCTAGTTCTGGACGATTAGTTTTAAGTGCACACAATAAAAAAATTATTTTTTACCCTCCTGGAGGAAAAAGTTTTATTAATGTAACAGACGCCGCTAATGCCGTTGTTAACGCTATAGATTTAGGCAAGCATTGTGAGAGTTATATTTTATGTGGAGAAAACTTAAGTTACAAGGAATTTTATAAAAAAGTTACGCACCAACTCGAACAAAAATCATCTTATGTAAAGATTCCTAAGTTTTTATTATATGGTATTGGTTACTTCGGAAATTTATTACGCTTTTTTAAAGTTAAGACAGATATTTCCTTAACTAACGTTCAAACACTTTGTGTGAATAATTATTATTCGAATCAAAAAGCTAAAGAAGAATTAAAACTAGAACAAAACCCAATTGAAAACGGAATTTCAGAAGCTATCGAATGGTTTAAATTGAATTAAACCACTTTAAATAACAACAAAAAAAAGACTAAGAATATAAACTCTTAGTCTTTTTTTATCTACAGTAGCAGATAATTATTTTTTCACAAATCTTTTCACTCCTACTTTATTATTTTCTGTTACAATTTTTAGTATATAAATTCCTTTTGAAAGATTTGAAACATCAATAGAATTATTTTCTGTAATTAAAACTTCATTTCCTAAAAGAGTATATATTTTAAATTGAACCTTTTCTGTATTATTTTTTAAAGAAACAATTACTTTATTCTTTACTGGATTAGGATAAATTGAAATCTCATCACTGAATTCTTCATCAACTCCAGATGTGGCACCACAATTTTCACTATAAACTGCGGTATCATCTTTTACCCAGTTAGAACGAGCTGAAACTGTAACATCATCTACTTGAATACATAATAAATTTGGATTTCCTTCTAAAGCCACATCTCCTGTTAATTTACTATTATTTCCATTTTTAAGATCTACAGTTGTTAACTCATTATTTCTTGCAATTACATAAACTAACTCTGGGTTATTAGAAAGATCTAAACTTGTTATTTTATTGTTCTGACACCTTAAACCAAAAATTAATGGATTATTAGAAAGGTCTAATTCAGAAATTGGATTCCCGCTACACCATAATTCAGTAAGTTTCGTATTCTTAGAAACATCTAAAACACTAATGTTATTATCATAACAAAACAATCCTTTAGTTTCTGTAAAAGCTTCTAAACCTGTTAAATCTTCAATTGATCTTGATGGGCAAAAGATAGCTGCTTTATATGCTATCGCTTCAGCATATTGAATTTCATTATCTCCATTTGTATTTATAGAATTATTATTCAATAAAAAGCTTTTAAAGTTTCCATCTGGAATGTAAACTATATTTTCTGGATCTGCACTACAGTTTTCACTATAAAATGCTGTACTATCTTTTAAAGAAGACCAAACATCATTGGAAAAATCTTTATCATCTACCTGAATACATCTTAGATTCGGATTATCTATAAAATCTACACCTGAAAAATTGTAGTTGTTACCATTTCGTAAATCTAAACTTGTAAGTTGATTATTGGCTGCATATAAACCTTCCAATTTTTCCAGTAAAACTATCGGCTTCTGAAACTTGTATTTCATCATCTCCGTTTGTATTAATTTCAGTATTTTCTATTAAATACGTTTTAAAATTGACATCTGGAATATTAACGATTTGATCTGGATTTTGACAAAATACAGAAAAGTTCGCCACAAGGGCGAATAGAAAAACGTAGCAGTTTTTTAACATAGCATTTTTTTTGATTAGCGAGACAAATCTAACATAAAATTGAAAAGAAACAACTAATCTTATTTAAAGTTTTTGTTACCAAACAAAAACTATTTAATCTTAAAGCTTAGAATAAAAAAAACACTAATGTTAGAATTAACTTTCACCTATCTCATTTATAGCTTCTTCCGCTTCTACATTTTTTCCTTTCAACCATTTTTTCTCCAAAACAAAATGCAATAAGATTGAAGTTAAAACCCCTACTAAAAAGGCAATGAATCGATGTGTTTCAATATCTATATTATTTGAAATCACACTAAAAAAAGCATACAAAACAGCGTTAACAAGAACTACTCCTACAAAGGCTATAATACCAACTAAAGTATAAACCCATTTATTTTTTTCATATTTCTTGGCAAGCCTATAAAAAGCCCAACCTATAGTTATTAGAATTATGATCAATAAAATGGTTATTAAACTCATTTTACTTTAATTTGAAATGATTGTTTTCCATCTATAATACCAGTTAAAACATCATTTTCTTCAACTTTTCCAACTCCTGCTGGAGTTCCTGTAAAAATTAAATCTCCTTTTTTCAGTGTGAAATATTGAGAAACATATGCAATTAATTCATCGATCTTCCATAACATTGAAGATGTATTTCCATCTTGAACAACTTCTTCATTCTTTTGTAATTGGAATGATAAATTTTCTAAATCGAAATCTTCTTTTGGAAAAAACTGTCCTACAATTGCACTTCCGTCAAATGCTTTTGCTTTTTCCCATGGTAATCCTTTTTCTTTACATACAGCCTGAACATCTCTGGCTGTAAAATCTATCCCTAAACCAACAGTATCATAATATTTATGAGCAAATTTTGGTGAAATATGTTTTCCTACTTTATTAATTTTCACTAAAACCTCTACTTCGTAATGAATCTCATTAGAAAATGGAGGTATAAAAAAAGGAATGTTTTTAGGAAGTATTGCAGAATCTGGCTTTAAAAAAATCACTGGGCTTTCAGGTTTTTCATTTGCTAATTCTTCTATATGCTTTGCATAATTTCTACCAATACAAATTATTTTCATGTGTTTTTTTTACTTAATTTTATATAAATATTATTCTCCAGATTCTGGAAAAACAATAGCTCTGTTATCTGAAACAATGATTTGATGTTGTAAATGACACTTTACAGCCTTTGCCAAAACTAATCGCTCAACATCTGCTCCAATTTGCTTTAGTGTTTTCGGAGTACTCTCATGAGTAATTCTTTCTACATCTTGTTCTATAATTGGACCTTCATCCAAATCAACAGTTGCATAATGTGCAGTAGCACCAATTACATTCACACCTCTTTCATATGCTCTTCGGTAAGGATTTGCTCCTTGGAAAGCTGGTAAAAAAGAATGATGAATATTAATAATTCGCTGTGGATATTGATTAATAAAGTTTTCTGAAAGAATTTGCATATAACGCGCCATAACAATTAAATCTACATTATGTTCAGATAATAATTGAATTACTTGCGCTTCTTGTTCAGTCTTTGTTTCTTTTGTAATTGGCAAATGATAATAAGGCACACTGAACATATCAGCTATCGGTTTTAACTTATTATGATTACTAATAATTAAACTGATATTACAATCGATTGTTCCTTCTCTTTGTCTTTCCAACAAATCGTACAAACAATGACTTGTATGAGAAACTAATATTGCTACATTCTGTTTTTCACTATCGTAATGAACCGACCATGTACAATCTAAAACTTCTGCTAGCTTAGAGAATTTATTTTCTAGATCTTTTTTAGAAATCCCAGCATCTTCAGCATCTAAACGAATACGCATATAATAACGATCTGCAATTCCATTTACATACTGTTGACAACTTAAAATATTAAAACCTTCTTCATAAAAAAATGAAGTAAACTTTGCGACAAGTCCTTTTTGATCAGGACATTTAATTAGGAATGTTACTATTTGCGATTTCATCAGAAATAATTATTCCTCAAAATTATTAATTTCTATTTTCTTTTCTCTACTATTTTTAATTTCCTTTTCCAATATGCAATATAAAATGATCCGATTATTGTTGGAACAATCCAAAAAACAAAACTTCCTAATCCAATTCCTGCAACAATAAAAGCTGTTACAGAAGCAATAAATGCTCCAACCATTTTACTTACGTGACTAGACAACCAACCATTATCTCTAATCTTTTCAAACTTCCTGAAGAATAAAAAGTCCCCAATAGATAACGATACCCCAAAGCCTCCAAAGAACACAAATAATAGGAATCCGTTTCCTATAGTTAATAATCCATAAGTACCAAATAAAATCATACCAGCAGAAATAATTAACATGAAAGCGGATATTGTTTTATCTAAAGTGTTTACTTTTTCTTTAGTCTTAGATTTGAAAGACAACATCAATTTACCAGAAACTACCAAATACACAGTAAACAGACCAATTAAAAAGAGAAAAGGATTTTCGTGATTAGAAAGGCATGCAATTACTAAAGAAATTAAACAACTAGTAATCATGCTAATTGAAAAGAGTTTTCCTAATTTTTTATGATTTGAGTTTCCTTTTTTTACAAGAATACTACCTAAGCCAGATATTAAACCTAAACCACCAAAAAAAGCATGTATATAAATAAAAATCTTAATTGTTCCTTCCATTATTGTTTGATTAATTTTTATCAAACTTAACCGAAGAAAAAACAATTAAGATTTTTTTATTACCGAATTGATTAAAATAAAGGATGGATTATTACTCTCCTAAAATTCTATCTGCTATGGAATCCATTTTTTCTCAAAACTTGGCTTTCTTTTTTCTAAGAATGCGTCTCTACCTTCCTTAGCTTCATCTGTCATGTAAGCTAAACGAGTTGCTTCTCCAGCAAAAACTTGTTGTCCAACCATTCCATCATCTGTTAAATTCATAGCAAACTTTAACATTTTGATTGATGTTGGTGATTTTGCTAAAATTTCTTGAGCCCATTCGTAAGCTGTTGATTCTAATTCATCGTGAGGAATCACTGCATTTACCATTCCCATTTCATAAGCTTCTTGAGCAGAATAATTTCTTCCTAAAAAGAAAATTTCTCTTGCTTTTTTCTGCCCTACCATTTTTGCTAAATAAGCAGAACCGTAACCTCCATCAAAAGATGTTACATCAGCATCTGTTTGTTTAAAAATAGCATGCTCTTTACTTGCTAAAGTTAAATCACAAGTTACATGAAGACTATGTCCACCTCCAACTGCCCAACCAGGAACAACAGCAATTACCGCTTTTGGCATAAAACGAATTAATCTTTGAACTTCTAGAATATTTAAACGATGATAACCATCTTGTCCAACATAACCTTGATGACCTCTTGCCTTTTGATCTCCTCCTGAACAAAAGCTCCAAATTCCATCTTTAGTAGAAGGACCTTCAGCAGATAATAAAACAACACCAATTGAGGTATCTTCGTGAGCATCTCTAAAAGCGTCTAATAATTCAGCTGTAGTATGTGGTCTGAAAGCATTTCTAACATTTGGTCTGTTAAAAGCAATTCTTGCCACACCGTTATGTTTCTTATACGTGATATCTGTATATTCTTTTGCAGTTTTCCAGTCGATGTGCATCATAATTTGAAAAAAAATTCGTTATTTAGGAAAGCAAAAATACTATAATTATAGTTTAGTAGTTCAGTACTAAACAAGAAACACAAAATATGTCGATTAAAAATTTACTTGTATTAACTATCTTATTTATAAATCTCACTATTTTCTCACAAGGAATTACAAATAAAAAAGTAAATTCTGTAGAGTTTAATAGAGATCGTAATATTAAATTATATGTTCCTGAAGAACATGATCGTGATACGATTAGAAAATATCCTATAGCAATTGTTTTAGATGACGATTACCTTTTTGACATTTATGTTGGTAACTCTAAAATATATGCTAATGCAGATTTAACACCGAAACAAATTGTTGTTGGTTTAGATGTAGACTCAAGAAAAAACCAAGACGTTTCTGTAGTTACTAAGAGCGGAAACTTAACCTCTAATGCGAAAAAGTTTTACAACTACATCAAAAAAGAACTGATTCCTTATTTAGAAGCAAATTATAGAACTTCTCCTTACCTAACAATTGTAGGAGATCAAGATGCTGGTAACTTTTTACTTCATTATCTGAAAGAGAAAAATCCAATTTTTAATGCTTACGTTTCTATTTCTCCTCGATTGACTGATCAAACACTTCGTTTGATGAGTACTTTTGATTTGAAACGTTTAGATGAAATTGACAATCAATTTTATCTGTATGTAAGTTCGAATCCATATGAGAAAAAAGAACGTAAAGATTTACATGAACAATTAAAAACGGGTTTAGAAACTTTAAAAACAGAAAAACTTCATATTGCTTTTAATGATTTTAAAGATGAAGCCAATAAACCAACAGCATTAGTAAAAGCTTTACCTGATGCTTTTAGTAATATTTTTGGGTTATATCCAAGAATATCAAAACAAGAATACGAAGAGAAAATTAAAGATTTAGAACCTTTAGATGCTATTAAATATTTAGAAAAAAAATACTTAGATATTGAGTATTTATATGGAACAAATTTAAATGTTCGCTTCGAAGATATTTACGCTATTGAAGGTATAGTAATAGATAAATTAGATGGTGATTATTTAAGAGTTCTTGGAGACTTTGTAATGATTAAACATCCTGAATCTCACTTAGGAGAATACTACGTAGGAAAATTTCATGAGACAGGAAAAAATTACGAACAGGCATTATTCTATTATAAAGAAGCTTATGGAAAAATGGAACTTTCAGACCCTAACGCTGAAGCTTTTTATGAAAATATAATTCGCATAGAGAGTATGATGAAGAACGCGCCAAAAGAAGAATCATTACCTTTAGAAGATGAACCTCAAGAAGATCAAGAAGAAGAGGACAACAACGAAGAAGACGATAATAATGAAGACAATAAATAACCTGTTGTTTTAATGCAGAGATAAAAAAAGGAGAATAATTTAATTACTCTCCTTTTTTTATTTGATTATAAGATATCTTTACTTCGTTGGTATTCTCCAAGAAACTCCCGTACTTACAGTTAAATATTTATTTGTACTTATTCCATACCCCACGAGAAAACCAATTAAAAGGTTTTTATTTAGCAAATAAGAAGCTCCTGTATTTACACTTAAATTAAAATCAGTTTCACTAAACTTATCATAACTCCCATAAGACTCAATAAAAACCGTCCATTTTTCATTTAACCCATAAGAAAAGTTTAATGTATACAAACCTTGATATTGAACAACTTCACTTGTTTTTGGGTTTCCATCTCCATCTACTCCGACACTTGTTGTAGTTTCCAAATCTATATTTACCCCCAAATTTGCTGTAATATTTAAACCATTATAAAATTTATGATTAAAAATAAATAAAGCTGTTCCAGAAGAGTTTGTTATGCTATTATTAGGAAAATTAAAATTTATGAAGAATGCCGAAGAAGGCATCATTGTATCTCCTTCAAAAATATTGAATTTAGCACCTAAATTATATGACAATAGATTAGAATTTGAAAAATCGTAGCTCACACCTCCATTTATCTCCACCTTTTCAGTAATTCCGTATCTTAAAAAAGGACTAGATGAGAATACATCTATATTATTAGCATAATCTAAACCTAATTCTACTTGCCCAACATTTTTTCCAACAGTAAAAACACTAATTGCATTCCCTGGCCTTCCTGAATCTATATTTTCTTGAAATTGCGCGTAGGTAATTGACAATGTGAACAACATTGCAATAGTTAAGACAATTTTTTTCATAGCAGTAAAATTTATTTCTTTTTTATTAATTCTATTCGGTCATCAAAAATCTGAATTTTTCGTTGTTTATACAAGCTCCCAACTGCCCTTTTAAATGCCTTTTTACTCATTTGTAAACGAAACTTAATTGCCTCTGGAGAACTTTTGTCCGTTAACATTAACTCCCCTTTTTCTTCAAGCTTTCTTAATACTTTTTCTACATCTTCATCAATTACATTTTTAAACCCCTGAGGCCTAAGAGAGACATCTATTTTTTCATCTTCTCTAATCTTTTTTATGTAACCAAAAGTTTTCATTCCTTCTTCTACATCAGAAAAAACTTCATTGTTATATAACAAACCTTCATAAGATTCATTAATTAAAACTGTATACCCAAGGTCTGTTTGGACTCCGATAATTAAATCTACTTTATCTCCTTCCTGTAATTCCATTATAAATTTTTAAAATATGATTTTAATATTCTATCGTTTTTATCAGATGGTGTGAAAATTTCCAAAATCTTAGGTTTTTCACTTTTCTCATAAAAATTATTTAACTCACTCTCCACACCATTTAATGACGAAGCACTAGAGTACTCTAAGTTATACATTTTAGCCAAATGCTCTGCTGTTAAACTATGCGGTGTTTCAAAATATCGCAATGCATTTGTAGATTGTGGTCCAGGTATAATTTTAAAAATTCCTCCACCTGAATTGTTAATCAAAATAATTCTAAAATTTGAAGGAATATAATTATTCCACAATGCATTGCTATCGTAGAAAAAACTTAAATCTCCTGTAACTAAAACCGTATTATTATTTTCTACCACCGAAGCTCCAATCGCTGTTGATGTACTTCCATCAATACCACTTGTGCCTCTATTACAAAACACCTTTAAAGTAGGATTTACATCGTACAATTGCATGTAACGTATAACCGCACTGTTACTTACTTGAACTTGGGAAAAGTCAGGTAGAGTTTCTAAAATATTTTTAAAAACTCTAAAGTCTGAATATTCAGTTTCAACAGTAAAATTCTGATGCGCAATTTGTCGTTGCATTTTCTCTTGAACCCATCTTTTTTGATAATTACTAAATTTATTAATAATTATTTTAGTTTTTATGACTTCAAAAAAATCTACTGGCTTTTCTTTGATATGCTTAGTTAAACAGAAATAAGTATCCATTTTCACAAACTTATCTATATGCCAATGATGCTTAGGTTGGTATTTTCTTAAAAATTGTTTTATTCTTTTAGAGATTACCATTCCTCCCAAAGTAATTAATAAATCTGGTTGTAAATCTGTAAACCCTTCTACTCCTAACTTGGTAATTAATTGATCTATTGAATTAATAAATCTTGGATGATTAATATTTGAAGTAGTTTCTGTAAAAACTAAAATAGAAGCATCTTCTATAAAATAATTCAATAATTCTTGAAGCTTTTCATCTGGGAAATTCACTCCAATTAAAATCAACTTCTTTTCCGCAGCATTCCAAACATCAACGATTTCTGTATCTAATTTAATATGATTTTCATCTGGATTTTTAAGCTTTGTATTAAACTCAAAATCTGATAAAGCTTCAATCGTGTTGTAAATCGGCTCATTAAAAGGTACATTAATATGTGTTGGTCCACTTTCTGAAACACAAGTAAAAATAGCTTTTTCTACTTCTGATTTATTATATTCTAATTTGCTTTCATCTTCAATAAGATTTGCTGAATATAAAATGTGATTCTTGAATACGTTTTCTTGACGAATTGTTTGCCCATCTCCAATATCAATAAGATGTTTAGGTCTATCCGCAGAAATTACTAACAAAGGAATTCTACTGTAAATAGCATCAGCAATTGCAGGATAATACTTCAATAAAGCAGATCCAGACGTACAAATTATAGCCACAGGTTTGTGTGTTTGCTGCGCCATTCCTAAAGCAAAAAAAGCTGCGCAACGTTCATCTACAATACTATATACTTCAATTTCATCAACATTTGAAAATCCGATTGTTAATGGTGCGTTTCTCGAACCTGGAGAAATCACAACCTTGTCAACATCATAAAATTGACAAGCTTTAATTACTAACTGTGCAAGTTGTTTTTCTGGATACATTAGTCTGCAAAAGTATTACTAAAAAAGAAAATCCACACAATATGTGTGGACTTCTTAATTATTTATACTAATTATTATTTAGTTTCCTTTTTTGTAGTCTGCTAAAAACTTTTCTAAACCAATAGTTGTTAAAGGATGATTTAATAATCCTTCAATAGCTTTTAATGGCCCTGTCATTACATCAGCTCCAATTTTAGCACAATCGATTACATGCATTGTATGACGTACAGAAGCAGCTAAAATTTCAGTTTCAAACATGTAGTTATCATAAATCTGACGAATTTCAGCAATTAAGTTTAATCCATCTGTAGAAATATCATCTAAACGTCCAATAAATGGTGATACATAAGTTGCACCTGCTTTAGCAGCTAATAAAGCTTGACCCGCAGAAAACACTAACGTTACATTTGTTTTAATTCCTTTATCAGAAAAATACTTACATGCTTTTACTCCATCAGCAATCATTGGTAATTTTACAACAATTTGAGAGTGTAAAGCAGCTAAAGCTTCACCTTCTTTAACCATTCCTTCAAAATCTGTAGCGATTACTTCAGCAGAAACATCTCCATCAACAATCTCACAAATTGCCTTATAATGATTTTTAATATTTTCTTCTCCTGTAATTCCTTCTTTTGCCATTAATGAAGGATTTGTTGTAACTCCGTCTAAAATACCTAAAGCCTGAGCTTCACGAATTTGATCTAAATTTGCCGTATCTATAAAAAATTTCATCGATCTTTTGTTTTACAGTTGTGTTTCGCGCAAAACTACAACTTTAAACGATTTCTCTAAACCTATTTATAATAAAGTTATAAGAATTATTTTAGGAAAATTAATATGGAAAGAAATACGACAAACAAGAACAAACAGCCATACATAAAAGCTGCTTGTTCGTAATAAGGAGGATCACTAATTCAAATATTAATTGCAAAATTATTGCTTTTCTTTATTTGAAATGTGAAATAAATGTTACAAAAATGATTCGACCTATTTTTTTAACATAGTATAAGGGTTAAAAGTAATTTTTCTTTCAAAAAATATAAGTTAGTGATTAGTTAACACAAGAATTAGTTCTTTACATTTATCAGCACCTATTTTTATCGCTTAATTCTTTTTTATGGACTTATCAAATATTAAACTAATTGTTACAGATTTAGACGGAACACTTTTAAACTCTAATCATGAAGTTAGTGATTTGTTTTTTGAGTTATTTAATAAAATTAAAAAACATAATATCTTATTTACTGCTGCGAGTGGAAGGCCTTTATATAGCATGAAAGATAAGTTAGCTAAAATTGAAAAGGACATTATTATAGTGGCTGAAAACGGAGGTTTAGCTGTAAAGAAAGATAAAACTTTACTATCCACAGCTATGGAAACTTCTAATTTATTAATGATTGATAAATTATTAAAAACACTACCTGAAGCACATCCTGTTTTTTGCACAAAAGACAAAGCATTCACCACTAGTAGCAATCCTGAATTATTAAAACTTCTTGCTGAATTTTATAAAAATTACGATGCCATTAATTCTGTTAACGATATAAACGAACCAGTTTATAAAGTAGCTATTTACCATGAAGTTAGTACCGAACAGTTTTTGTATCCTCATCTGAAACACCTAGAAGAAAATTTCAAGGTTAAAGTCTCTGCAAATCATTGGGTTGATATTTCTGAAATGAAAGCAAACAAAGGTCATGCTGTAGCATTAATTCAAAAAGAATATGATATTTCATACGAAGAAACTTTAGTTTTCGGTGATTACAACAACGACCTTGAAATGTTGAAAAGAGCTCATTTTAGTTATGCCATGGAAAATGCGCATCCTCAAGTAAAAGAAACAGCTAATTTTTCTACAAAAAGCAATAATAATTTTGGTGTAGAATCTATTTTAAAGCAACTACTTGAATTAAAAGAAAAATAGACTTATAACTTATAATGATTCATAATTAGTTTTTCGTAAATTCTATCTGGTAAAGCTCTTTTTAAAACTACTGAAAAGCGCTCCATGAAAGCCCCTACTTTGTAATGAAGTTTTGGTTTTTTCGTTAAAATTATTTTATGAATTGCTTTTGCCATAATCAACGGATCAAGACCTTGATTTACATAATCATCGCTCACTTTTAAATTCTTACCGTAAGCTTCTTTATAGGCAGAATCTTCTATAACTGGAGTATAATATCTTCCTGAAGCTATATTTGTAGCAAAACTACCAGGAGCAACACTAACTACGTTTACGCCAAAATTTTTGACCTCCATGCTAACAGATTCTGTTAATAATTCTAAAGCCCCTTTACTCGAAGAATAAATACTTCTAAAAGGCAATCCAGAATATCCTGCTAAAGATGTTATGTTAATAATTAAACCTTTATTTTGTTTTCTCATAAACGGTAAAACAGCCTTCATTACACGAATTGGTCCTAAAAAATTTGTATCAAATCCGTTTTCGACTTCTTCTATAGAAATATCTTCCATAGCTCCCATAATACCTTTTCCTGCATTATTAATTAAAACATCTACTCGCCCCTCTTTATTTACAACCTCTTGTACAGCTGAAAAAACAGTTTCAGATTTTAAAACATCTAATGCTACTAAAGGAAATTTTGAATCTTTAATACGATCTGGGTTTCTGGAAGTCCCATAAACGATGCATCCTTTTTCATTAAGATACTCTCCAATAGCTCTTCCTATACCTGAAGATGCTCCTGTGATAAAAACCACTTTTTTCATATTCGGAAATTGAATGTTTTAAAAACTAATATTCCTCTAAAAAAAAACAAAACATTCTTATTTACAAATATTTAACTCTTTTTCAGAAGGAAAGATGTTTTTGATTGATTTTATTGATCAAAAGTCCGCAATCATTGTATTTTTTCCAAATTTTTCCCTTAAAGATTTTGAGGTCTTTTAAAAATTAGGTACTTTCGGTGTTGAAACACGTAATTTAATTATTCCCTATAAAGTAAATTTTATAATTATGAAAAAATTGTTGCTTATACTATTCGCGATCTCACTTGTAGTTTCTTGTGAGAAAAAAGAAAAGCCTAAAGATTTCCTAGTGCTTTCTGGTGAAGTTGATAATTTTAGAAAACGTACGATTGAACTTACTGGTCATAATTTTGAAAAGAAAATTCGTTTCGACAGAAAGACGAAAACTTTTCTTGACACTTTAACAAATATAACTCCTGGTCATTATATTCTAAAAATCGGAAAAAGACCTGTTCAAGTATATTTAAGCTCAATTGATGATTTAAAATTAATTGTTGACGCAAAAAAAAGAACAAAAGATCCTGTTTTTGAAGGACCTACTGCTAACATCAATAACTACATTACTGAAAAAGCTAAGAAGTTAGGTGTTGTATTAGGAAACGCTAACAAACTTTTCTCTATGAACGAAGAAGAGTTTTTAAGCAAAATGGACGAATATAAATCTACACTTGAAGATTTAGCTAATGCTGCTCAACTTCCTGCTGATTATTTAGACAAAGAGTTAAGAAACATTAATTACGAATTTGCTCTAGCTATCAAGAACTACCAAGGTTTCCATAGAATATTATACGGAGATGAAGAGTTTGAAGTTTCTAATCAATTCCCTATTGACATTCCTATGGACATTGATTTAAACAATAGTGGAGATTATGTTCACTCTAAGCCTTACAGAGATTTAATTAAAGCCAGGTTAGACGATGTTACCAATAAGAAAAATAGAAATGATGGTGATTTTGATTTATCATATTTAGAATCTGTTCATACAGAAATTAATGACACATTAATTAAAAATGATTTATTACACAAGGCTGCAGAGAAGCAAATCACTACTACTATTAACTTAAAAGAATACTACAGAAAATATAATAGTTATTCTACTAACGTTAAAAATAAAGCTGAAATAGGAGATCTTTATAACAAGTTAAAATTAACTGCTAAAGGACAACCTTCTCCTAAGTTTGACAACTTAGAGAATTATAATGGAGGAACTACATCTTTAGATGATTTAATCGGTAAAGGTAAATACGTTTACATTGATGTTTGGGCTACTTGGTGTGGTTTCTGTAAAAAAGAAATTCCATTATTAAAAAGATTCGAGCAACAATTCCATGGAAAAAACATCGAGTTTGTTAGCTTAAGTGTTGATAGACCTGCTAGTAAAGAAAAGTGGAAACAAACTATTAAGGATAGAGAAATGAGTGGTGTTCAACTTTTTGCTGGAAAAACACAAGAAGAGTTACAGTTCACAAAAGATTATTTAATTAAAGGATTACCTAGATTCATTTTAATTGATCCTGATGGAAAAATCGTAACTGCTAACGCTCCTAGACCTAGCCGTAGTGAAGAACTTAACGAATTATTTGAAGACTTAGGAATTTAAGTAATTCACAACATAAGATAAAAAGAGTTATGACATCATAACTCTTTTTTTTTCCTAAAGAAACACCCCTAAAATTAAAAAAAGTATGAAAATCCAACATTACCTATTAGGTGTACTAGTTTTTCTTACAAGTTGCAAACAAGAAAAACCAAAAGATTATTTAGTATTATCTGGTAAAGTAGAAAACTTCAAAAAAAGGAAAATAAAACTTTCTGGCTATAACTACGACAAAAGCATTCGCTTTCACAAAAAAACCAACAGCTTTTCTGATACTTTAAGAAATATAAAACCTGGACATTACAAACTTCAAGTAAACCAGCGAATCGTCAATATGTATTTATCTAGTTTTGATGATCTAGACTTGATTATAGATGCTAAAATGCGATTAAAAGACCCAGTATTTAATGGCAAAAATGAAAGTATAAACAACTATCTAACCAAGAAAATTAAAAAGCATAGCTTTATTCTTGGAAGTGCAGAGAAATTATTCTCTTTAGACGAGAATGAATTTCTTAGTAAAATGGATAAATACAAATCTGCTTTAGATGATTTAGCCTTGAATTCTAAACTGCCTAAAGAATATTTTATTAAAGAAAAAAGAAATATTCACTACGAATTTGTTCGTAACATTAAAAATTATCAACCTTATCATAGAATGCTTTATGGTAATAACAAATTTGTTGTTTCAGAATATTTTCCTTCTGAATTGGTAGAAGAAATAGATATCAACAAAAATGATGATTACACAAACTCCTTGTCATATCGTTTACTTGTAAAAGAACTTTTAGAAAAAAAAGCGAATGAAAGAAAATCTAAAAAAAGAGATTTCAATTTAGCTTACCTAGAAACTATACATGTTGAAGTTTTTGACACTTTAGTAAAAAACGACTTACTACATAATGCTGCAAAAGAAATTATCTATAGAGTTGATAATTTAAATGAGTATTATAAAAAGTATATGCTTTACTCTACTAACGAAGAAAATAAAAAGGAAATTACCAAAATATACAACAAGCTAAAGCTTACTGCTAAAGGAGAGATTTCACCTAAGTTTGAAAATTTAGTTAACTATAACGGAGGAACAACTTCTCTGGATGATTTAATTGGTAATGGGAAATATAAATACATTGATATTTGGGCTACCTGGTGCGGCATCTGTAAAAGAGAAATTCCACTTTTAAAAAGATTAGAACAAGAATATCATGGTAAAAATATTGAATTTATCAGTATTAGTGTTGACAAAAAAGAAGACAAAGAGAAATGGGAATCTATTATAAAAGATAGAGAACTTAGAGGAATGCAACTATTTGCTGGTGAAACTAAAGAAGACTTTAAGTTTACAAATGATTATTTGATTAAAGGATTACCTCGATTTATCTTGATTGACCCAGATGGAAAAATTGTAACAGCTAACGCCCCTAGACCTAGCGAAGGGAATAAATTAGAAGACTTACTCAATAAGTTAAATGTTAAATAATAAAATAAAAAAAGGTATAAACTAAGTTTATACCTTTTTTTATTTTATTTCTTTTTACTTCTAATAATTATCTCCATCTAATAAATCTCCAATTCCTCCTAAAATACTTCCTTCTCCCTTACTCTTTCCTCCACCAGGAATAGACGAAAGAACCCTTCCTGCTAACCTACTAAAAGGTAAAGATTGAATATAAACTGTCCCCGGACCTCTTAATGTCGCAAAGAACAAACCTTCTCCTCCAAAAATTGTGTTTTTAATTCCGCCTACAAATTCTATATCATAATCAACATTCTGTGTAAAACCAACAATACAACCTGTATCTACTTTTAAAACTTCACCTGGTTGCAATTCTTTTTTAGCCATAGTTCCACCTGCATGTATAAAACCTAAACCATCACCTTCCATCTTTTGCATAATAAAACCTTCTCCACCAAACAGACCTCTTCCTAATTTTTTCGAAAATTCTATACCAATAGACACTCCTTTAGCTGCACATAAAAACGAATCTTTCTGACAGATAAACTTACCTCCAAACTGAGTTAAGTCTATAGGAATGATTTTACCTGGATAAGGCGAAGCAAATGATACTTGTTTTTTTCCATGACCTTCATTGGTAAAAACAGTCATAAACAAACTTTCTCCTGTTAATATTCTTTTACCTGCTGAGAAAATTTTTCCCAACAAACCCTTTTCTTGATTTGATCCATCTCCAAAAATAGTGTTCATTTTAATTCCTGAATCCATCATCATAAAACTCCCGCTTTCTGCTACTACTCCTTCTTCTGGATCAAGTTCTATTTCTACAAATTGCATTTCCTCACCAAAAATGCGATAATCTATTTCGTGAGCATTTTTTAAAAACATAAATTCTATTTTTATTTGATTAGACTAAAAACATTTCTATTTGTTACGATTTTACTTTAATACTCCATTCAAAATCAAATTTAGATACAGAAACTCCATCTTCATTAAATCCTTCTGAAGTTAAAATTATCGTTTGCCCTTCTTTAGTTTCAATAGCTTCTTGTATTTTTTTCTGAATTAATTCTCCTTGATTACACTCGAATATAATCCTACCAGTCGCTTTTTTAGTAAAAGTTGCGTTCATATTAGTGACCAACATAGAAATACGCTCACCAGAATCTTTAATACTTTTTACCATTAAAATACCTGTTGAAAATTCAGCTGCCATTCCTTGTACCGCCCAAAACATAGATTTAAATGGGTTTTGATTAATCCATTTATGTTTTACTCTGATGACTGCATTTTTATCAGATATTGTTTTTACTCGTATACCTGTAATATAAGCAGAGGGCAATTTATATAATAAATAAAGATTAATTTTTCTAGGTGTAAACTTCATAAAAATGTATTTAATCGCAATTTAAGTCTTTTTATTTCTTAATTATTATCATAAAACCACTTAAAAAGTGTTAAATTATGTTAAATTACAGTACTATGTATTGCATAATACCTTTTTTTAGATATATATTTGCAATGTAAAGTATTATATAAATCATTTTATTATGAAAAATCAGAACGAAAACACTAATGCTTTTTTGATACACATTTCATCTTTCGCAGGATATTTATTTCCTTTAGGAAGTATTATTACTCCTCTTATTTTGTGGCAAGCACAAAAAGATAGAAGTCAGTTTTTAGATGAACATGGTAAAGAAGCTGTGAATTTTAATATTAGTTTTGGTCTATATCTTTTTATTCTAAGTGCTTCTTTTTTCACGTTTTTCATGAGAAACATTTTTAGAATATTAGACAGATTCGATCATGTAGACTTTGGTAACCAAATTAGCTTTAATGGTGATTTTTTCAGTTTCTTTGGAATTTTCTCTATCGTAGGAATTGTGTCACTTATTAAAATTGCCTTGATAATTATAGCTTCAATGAAAGCAAATAATGGAGAACATTACAAGTATCCATTTATTATAAAATTTATAAAATAACATCCCTTATTAATGAAGATAGAAAATACAAAAGCACAGATGCGAAAGGGAGTTTTGGAGTATTGTATACTTTCCATTTTACAAAAAGGAGATGCATACACTTCAGAAATCTTAGAAACATTAAAAAGTGCAGAAATGATTGTAGTAGAAGGTACAATTTACCCGCTACTAACAAGGCTTAAGAACGCTGGACTTTTATCGTACAGATGGGAAGAATCTACATCTGGCCCTCCAAGAAAATATTATGTATTAACCGAAAACGGTAATATGTTCTTAAAGGAACTCGATAAAACGTGGAATAATTTAGTAAATGCAGTAAATCAAGTAACAAGTACAAAATCAACATCAGATGAATAAGACTATCAATATAAACTTAGGTGGATTCTTCTTCCATATAGATGAAAATGCCTACCAAAAATTAAAACGTTATTTGGATGCCATATCCAGATCGTTAAGCGATGATCCTCAAGGAAAAAATGAAATTATAGCAGATATTGAAGCTAGAATTAGCGAATTGTTATCAGAAAGAATTACTGATGCGAGACAAGTAGTTAATGAAGGTGATATTGATGAAATCATTGCTATAATGGGACAACCTGAAGATTATACAGAAGCTGAAGAGTCTTATAACGAAAACTATACATACACTAGAAAAAGAAACACTAATAAAAAATTATTTAGAGATGGTGATAGTAAATTTTTAGGTGGTGTAGCCTCTGGTATCGCACATTATGTAAATGTTGATATCATTTGGATTCGCTTAGCATTTATTCTTGCAGCAGTAACAACTGGAGTTGGAGTTTTAGCTTACATTTTATTATGGGTTTTATTACCTGAAGCTAAGACAACAAGCGAGAAATTACAGATGGAAGGCGAGCCTGTAAATATCGATAGCATTGAAAAAAAAATTCGTAACGAGTTTGAATTCCTCTCTACAAAGCTAAAAGATGGTGCCAATGAGCTCACAGACAAGATTTCTAGTGCTGATTATGAGAAATTACGCACAAATACCAAATCTGGTCTGCAGGATTTTCTGGATACTGTAGGAAAAATTCTATCCTCTCTTTTTAAAGTTTTTGGAAAGTTCATTGGTGCTTTACTTGTATTTGTTTCTAGTATAACTCTAGTTTCGTTATTATTTGCTCTATTTTCTATAAGTAGTTTGGAAATATTAGGATTTGAAGGTGATTTTGTAGATGCTCCACCTTTCTTTTATGATTCAGTTTTTCCTAAATGGTTATTAACGGTCTTCGGTTTAATCGTTGTAGCTGTTCCATTTTTCGCGCTATTAATTTTAGGTTTAAGAATTCTTTCTCCTAACATTAAAAGAATTAACACAACTACTTCATTAAGCTTATTCGGTATTTGGTTAGCAGCATTACTTATTGTTGGATTTTCGGGAATAGAATACGCAACTTCAAGAGCAAGAACAGGAATTAAAGCTAGTAAAAAGAACATTCAATATAATGCTACTTCTCCTTTAAAAATAGGAGTTCAAAATGATAATGACATTTACTACCTACATAATTTAGAAAGAAGAAGAAATTCTAAAGAGGTTTATGTTGATGATAAAAAGATGAAATACTCTAACAACATTAAAATTGATGTTGAAAAAAGCGAAACAAATGAAGCTTACATTGAAATTAAAAAAGAATCTGAAGGAAGAAAGAAGAGATTAGCTATAAAGAATGCAGAAAACATTATTTATAAGTTTGATTTAGAGAATAACAAAATTGTTTTTGACGCTTATTTCTTATCTGACTATAAAAATATTTGGAAGAGAGAAGAAGTATACTTAACGCTTTATATTCCTGAAGGTACTACTCTTTTCTTTGAAAAATCTTCGAGAAAGTTTTTATACGAAATAGAAAACACTCAAGATATCTATGATAGAAACATGGGAAGTCATCATTTTAAAATGACAAAAGAAGGACTAGAATGTACAGATTGTGAATCTACAAAACAGGAAGACGCTCCATCTCGTTTTAAAGATGACAACGACGAAAATAATGACGACAACAACGATGATGAATTAACCTTTTTATTCGATAGCACAATAAACGATACAAAAGCAGAATTTATCATCAGCAAACAAACAACTGAAAAACAACTAAATCGTTTAATAAACTGGTTTAAAGACAAAAAGAATATTGATATCGACATTTACGATCCTCTATTTGATTCAGAAGATAAAATTAAAAGAATCACCTTAAAAATAGATTGTAACGATGGACATAAAGGTGAATTAAAAATTACAAATGGAACTTTATCAAATATCCCTAAAGGTTTCCTTAGGAATTATGATGAAGACGAAGGAATTTTAGCATTTAAAATCTGGTAATTAATAAGCTAACTCAAAAAACAACTAACTATGAAAGAACTTTTCGACTTTTTCTTTAAAGGAGACCTATTTTGGAAAATAGTTTTATTAATTTGGTCTCTATTATCAACTTTGTTTTTAAATGGACAAGTTGATCAGAACTCGGAACTATTTAAAACTTTAAAAAGTAAAGACAGTATAATTTTCGAACGTACATTTAACAAATGTGAATTACAAAAGTTAGATGATATTATCGACCAAGATTTTGAGTTTTATCATGATTTAGGTGGTATTGAAAATCGAGAAGATTTTTTCAACTCTGTTCAAAAAAATATTTGCGGAAACAAAAACGAAAAGCCAATAAGAAAATTAGTTGATAATAGTTTAAAGGTATATCCTTTAACAAAAAATGGAAAATTATATGGTGCCATTCAAAAAGGCAAACATACATTTCATATAAAAAAGAATAACAAGGTCACACCTACAGGATCTGCATTATTCACCCATGTATGGATTCTAAATAACAACATATGGAAGCTGAAACGAGTTTTAAGCTATAATCATCTTCCTGTACAAAATTAGTTTATCGGTTAGCTAACTTCTAAACTAATACTTGGTTTACTTTGCCAAAGCTCTAAAGAGCTTTGGCTTTTTTGTTTCTTTTCTTAATTTTACTACATGAAGAAAATTTTTACATTCTTTTTTTATTGGATATCATTAATTCTTTTTACTCAAGAACTTCCCAAGGGTTTTTCTTACATAAAAGATATTGCTCCTAGCATCCAACAAGAATTACGCTACTGTTACACTAACAATTTTGTTGGTACTTCTGTAGAAGGATATGAAGAACCAATATTAATTACCTCTACAAAAGCTGCACTTGCATTAAAAAAAGTTCAAGATCAGCTTATAAAAAAAGGACTCAGTTTAAAAATTTTCGATGCTTACAGACCACAACGCGCAGTAAATCATTTTGGTAGATGGGCAAGAACTCCAAAAGACACTCTAACCAAACAACAATTCTATCCAAAATTAAACAAACGTAACCTTTTTAAATTAGGCTATATTTCAAGTAGATCTGGTCACTCTAGAGGAAGTTCTATAGATTTAACTATTGTAAATTTAAAAACCAATAAAGAACTAGATATGGGCGGACCTTATGATTTTTTTGGAAAAGTTTCTCATGTTTTTTATAAAAACATCACTAAAAAACAAAAAGAGAACAGGATGTTACTCCGTAATGTTATGTTAGCTAATGGATTTAAACCTTACTCATATGAATGGTGGCATTTTACTTTACGTAATGAACCTTTTCCTAAAACCTATTTCGATTTTCCAATTAAGTAAGAATTAACATTTCTTATCGACTATATTCAACAAATCGGCACTATCTTTGCGATAACTTGTTTATTATGCGATTACTATTAAACATTTTTATATTTTCTTTATTGACTAATTCATTTAATGTTTTAGCTCAAGTTGACGGAAGCACTAGCGGTACCAAAAAAGGTACATCTATCGGAATTGTTGCAGCTCCTGCTAAAAAAGTAACTAAACCAAAATCTTTAGGCTTTGGTAATAATGATGGATTTAAAAAAGCTAATGACGAATTACAAAAAAAGAAAAAAAGAGAAAAAGCAGAAGAAGATCTAAAAAACAAAGGTATTTTAACTAAAGCTAAAATAGCTGAAGAAAGATATTTAAAAAACTTCCAAAGAATAAATGGCCAATTTACATATCCCGTAATTGATCAAGATTTAGGAAGTATTACTACCAATTCAAAAACTGTAAATATTATTTGCCGAGATCATCAATATCCTGATGGAGATAGAGTAAGTATTTATGTAAATGATATCCCTGTAATAACAAATTTAACTTTAAAACAGAGTTATCAATCTTTTAATATTCCTTTAGAAGAAGGTGTAAATAAAATTAAAATTGTAGCTCTTAATCAAGGATCTTCTGGCCCAAACACCGCGGCTTTTAAGGTTTTTAACGATGCAGGAATGGTCCTTTCTTCTAATGAATGGAATCTAGCAACAGGCGCTAAAGCCACACTTGTAGTTGCTAAAAGCAAATAATTCAGCGAAAACGTTTGAGATAAATCATACTTATTGCGTTTTTTATTCTACAAAAAACAGTTATTTTTGTTCTTGCATTTATATTAAGCAACTAGAAACAAACAACATTCAGAATGAAAAAAATAACTAAAGAAACCTATCTTGATTGGTATAAAGACATGCTATTTTGGAGAAAATTTGAAGACAAATTAGCTGCAGTATACATCCAACAAAAAGTAAGAGGTTTTTTACACTTATACAATGGGCAAGAAGCAGTTTTAGCTGGAGCTTTACATGCGATGGATTTAACTAAAGACAAAATGATTACTGCTTATCGTAATCACGTTCAACCTATTGGAATGGGTGTAGATCCAAAAAGAGTAATGGCTGAGTTATACGGAAAAGCTACAGGAACATCTCAAGGTTTAGGTGGTTCTATGCATATTTTTTCTAAAGAATTCAGATTTTACGGAGGTCACGGAATTGTAGGTGGACAAATTCCTTTAGGAGCAGGAATTGCTTTTGGAGATAAATACCACAATAGCGATGCTGTTACTTTATGTTATTTTGGGGATGGAGCTGCTCGTCAAGGTTCATTACATGAAACTTTCAATATGGCTATGAACTGGAAATTACCAGTAATCTTTATTTGTGAAAATAATGGTTATGCTATGGGAACTTCTGTTGAAAGAACAGCAAACCATGAAGATATTTGGAAATTAGGTTTAGGTTACGAAATGCCTTGTGGGCCTGTTGATGGAATGAATCCTGTTAAAGTTGCTGAAGCAGTTGATGAAGCTATCCAAAGAGCAAGAAAAGGTGAAGGACCTACTTTCTTAGAAATGAAAACATATAGGTATAGAGGTCACTCTATGTCAGATGCTCAACATTATCGTACAAAAGACGAAGTTGAAGAGTACCGTAAAATTGATCCTATTACGCAAGTATTAGATATCATTAAAGAAAAGAAGTATGCTACCGATGAAGAAATCGATGCTGTAAATAAAGAAGTTAAAGAAATGGTTAAAGAATGTGAAAAATTCGCTGAAGAATCTCCATTCCCAGAACTTAACATTTTACACGATGTAGTTTACGAACAAGAAGATTACCCTTTCATTAAATAATAATAACCAACAAAACTAAGTACAAATGGCAACAATCGTAAATATGCCTCGCTTAAGCGACACAATGGAAGAAGGAGTAGTAGCTTCTTGGTTAAAAAAAGTTGGTGATAAAATAGAAGAAGGAGATATTCTTGCTGAAATTGAAACTGATAAAGCGACAATGGAATTTGAATCTTTCTACGAAGGAACTTTATTACATA